>Ga0080013_1002707_pt1 | contig 20190 bp, 45 predicted proteins | sample ETNvirenome_6_85_FD_69236 | JGI IMG/M metagenome (GOLD analysis project Ga0080013, IMG submission 69236) | Marine viral communities from the Pacific Ocean - ETNP_6_85 (SPADES assembly) (version 2) | ecosystem: Environmental > Aquatic > Marine > Oceanic | place: Pacific Ocean | collected 2013-06-19 | reverse complement strand
GACGAACATCAAAAATAGTTAAATCAAGAATAGCGTTAGCTGAACCTCTGTGCTCTCTTAGTACGTTGGTCATTACTTTATCGGTTACTACTTTATTCATTTTTACCACCTCGGCTCTTTCTCGCAAGAATCAGGATGTGACCAGTTTTCATATTGCCAGTCAGAAATCTGACCAGCCTTGCAGAGCGAATCGGTCCAGTTGTTCCATTCTTCGCGGCGCATACAGGAATCAATACCTTTGCAGCCATTTCTGCGCTCTGTCTGTCGAATGCTTGGAAGAACATCTCGCTCAAACATTTTAACGGCGTCTTCCCACAAAATAACTGTATGTAAATCTCTCATTATTATATCTCCTTAAACAGTGGGTACGATGATGGGTTGCAAGTGATCCCAGTGAACCGAGATAACCCCGCCATTCTCTTCTGGAATAACGATATCATACTGCCCACTTTGTTTAAAATGGTCGGCTTCTCCAAGCAACCAGCCAACAGTAGAACTGCCGCCTGGATGATTCCACAAAATAGCGGATCCGGGTGCCGTAAATCTCACCGGATTATAAGTCGTGTAATCACCATAAAAGCCGTAGCTCATTTTCTTTTCTTTGTGTTCGTTCATTTCACTCTCTCAATAAGTTATTACTTATTATCTCACATTATTAAACAGAAGTCAAGTATTATTTTTATTTTTTATGCTCTTCGCAGAAGTTTTTGTGGTCGAGCAAAGGAAGCTCTTCAACATAAAGAAACTCAGCGCCGCATGTAATGTCGGTCCACTGTTCGACAAGGCTGGCAGCGGGCATGTTGTCAGGAGTGAACGGAGCCCATTCGTCTGCATACATTTCGGCCCACTGTTCAAGTTGCCACTCTGCGCCCTTGCGGGATTTGAAGGCTCGCTCGTCTAGGCCGTGTTTGTGCTCATATTTTGCTAAGAAGATTTTCATCTTGTCCCTTTCTCGATTATTATAATACTATTATCTCATACTTTTAATCAAAAGTCAAGTATTATTTTTATTATAGTATAAGCCTATTCTCGGCTGGTTCAGCACATTTTAAAAGATAGTGCCGAGGGAACCATTGGTCAACTTGAACCACTTCGCCTGTTTCCTCATCTTCGTAAGTGCTATAAACTTTTACGCGATAGACATCATCTATTTCTGTAATGAGGCCGAGAATGCCTGTTTCTATGAATCTGATTAGCTCGCCCGCTTTCATTCTATTCTGCCTCCTCGGCAGTAACCACTTTAAAGGTAGGTTTAGCGTAGTTACCACACCAAACGCCTTTACCCTCGTGGACTAGCGCGACATCAACATAGTCAAACAATGGAGGGTTGTTCAGTGTATCGGGCCGAATAGCTACGACAACACCTAAGCAACCAGCAGGATAAGGTCCGCCAGAAACTTCTGGGTTATTCCATACTGGGCTAACATTCTTTACTACATCGCCTACTTTCATCTTTGATCTCTCTCTCAATAAGTTATTACTTATTATCTCATATTATTAATCAAAAGTCAAGAACTTTCTTCTTTTTCTTCTTGAACTTCGACAATCTCAGTTTCAACATTACCCTCTTCGTCTTCTGTAACAAGAAGGCACAAGCCTGAATCCTCTAAATCTACTAATACGCTGTATCCGTTAAACTGTGTAATCATTTTTTAACCTCTTTTATTGAATGAATGATTTTGCTGCGACAAGCTTCATGAATCCTCACAAGCTCATCAACATCTAAATGTTCCTCTGCTTCTCGCCAAGTCTTCAACACGCTGTCGGGAGTGCTGGCTTTTTGAATGGCTTGAATAAACCACTCTGTATCTCTCGTTGTGCCCATTTTAAGAACTCTCCGTTATTGCAATCACTCGCTCATTAGTTGAGAAATAAGGATTGCGAGCATAATAATCTGTGGTCATCCACATGCGCTGGCATTTGCTTGGCTTTGGCTTTGGCGCACACATGTCAGTAAGGACAATGTGACCGTCAAAAGCTCGTTCGTTTACATAGTCAGTCGGGGGATTGAAATCGGTGCCGCCGAAGCGCACTCGTTCCCATTTCTTCTTCTCGCCCTTCTTCCAAGTATAAACAGAATCCTCGGCAACGGTAGAGTCGAATGGAATCACCGTAAACTCCGCGAGATCTGAAAGCTTGTTGAGTTCAGCGAAGAACGCTTGAAGCATTGAATCAGACACAGAGCCAGATTGATCGATTGAGATGGCGATCTTCGCCTGTCGGTTGGTCTTCCGGCCTGGATGAATATAAGGATAGCGTCGGTTAATCTTTTTGATGGTCGTCGCCTTGTTCGCTCGTTGCGAGGTCTTGACAAAGTAACGAAGCACCTTTTTCCAGTCGACCGTGCCGGATAACTTTTTCATAATCTCTTGTCGGATGCTCGAAGGAATAGTTCCCCACGAGTTGCTTCGACTGGCTTCTTCCGCAGCTTTACGCATTGATTCCTTCAATCGCTCCTTGGCAATCTCTTGGGTTGTTGCATCGGCTTGGCCCCAGCCCTCATGAGAATCGAACTGGCCGCCGTCGCCTAAGCCATCGCCGTTGCCGGGTTGACCTTTGCCTTCGCCGTCGCCTTCTTCGTCTTGGTTCTCTTTCATCTTCTGCTTGAGTTTTTCCATATACCACTCGGCAGTCTGGCCGGAAGGGAAATCTGCAAAATCATCAAAGCCCGGTTTCAAGCAGCCTTCAGGTAGATTGCTCAAATGTGAGTTAATCGCCAAGTCGGTCGCGAAGTTCCACAGGCGATTGTTTTCGCCAACGGGTCTACGGCCTGTTAGGTGTTCAAAAATGATATGGTACATCTCGTGCTTGATGATATCCCGACGTTCAGCGTCCGATAGCTTCGCGAAGAAGTTCGGATTGTAAAGCATCTCGAACTGCGCGGTGTGAGGATTTACCAGCACACCAGCAGTCGGGATTCCCTGTGTCGGTCGTTTATCGACTCGCCTCGAAAGAGCCGCAAAGAAGGGCTCGTTCATAAGGAGGCGGGCAACATGAATGTTTAAATCAAAATCAACAATAGGAGCTTGTTCTATCTCTACGACTTCTTCCACAGTCTTATCCTCTTCATCTTTATTATCCATGTACCCATTGTACCTTATTAAAATGGTTTTGTCAAGTAAAAAGTTATTTTATTCAGAATCGTCTGCCTTGAGCATCTGGACCATTCGGGAAGAGATAACCACCTCGCCCACCTTTGATTGATGTAAGCGGATGGTGTTGGTTAGGTTATTATCAGGCTGACCCATTACTGTCCACAGCTTCATCGCAACCTCAGAAGGAAGCTCCAAGAAGTAAGCGGCAAGGTTTTGGATCTGCTCATCGGGCAGAGCCTCCTTGAATGTAGCGTTGGCTTCCATCTTCTCAACGAGCGCGGTGTGCTCATTGATTGCGAAGTCTTTAACCTTCTCAAGTGCTCCATCAACGAGAATATCCTTGATACCAACCTGTCGGTCGTAGTTCTGCACGAAGTCGTTGAAAGCAACCGCAGCCTCAAAGCCCACGAATGCAGCAGAAAGATTGAAAAGTGTTGGCGAAGGCTCGCCGTGAAGGCCAGCACTAGCGAGACACTGATCTAAGCGTTCCCAAGAACGGCGGGATGGATAAACCTTGTTAGGCTCGAAGTCATCCTTATGCTCAAGGTGTGCGCGGTTAGTGTTGATGAAGTCCCAAACGGTCTTATCAACTCGCTCATTGGCCCAAGTGAGCCAATCTTCAATAGTTGGCTCAACGTCAAACACTGTCCAGCGATCAAGCTCGGCGGGGTCCATCTCTCCAACTTGATATTGTTGTCCATGCTCACCACCGTTGATAGCAGCGAAGATCAGCGTGCCCTCGTGAAGTCGATGACCATTCAGCTTGCGGGAATCCGTAAGCTCGAAGATACCTTGGCGGACTTCGATTGTTGCGCGGTCAACCTCATCGAGGAAGAGAACCACGGCACCGTCACATGCAGTCTTGAACCAATCAGGAGGGCAAAATGAAGTCACGTCGCCGTCAGTCTTTGGAAGACCAACCAAGTCGCCTTCGGTCATCTGTGAAGCTCGACGTTCTACAACGGGAAGGTTCACGTTCTTAGCGAACTGATAAACGACCTCAGATTTACCGACACCGTGACGGCCACGGATAAGTACGGGTTTCTTTACGTCAGTAACGTGAGGAACAACTTGAAGGAATGTTTTAAAGTCTACAGCCATTGGGCATGCCCTTTTTTAAGTTTCTATATTAATATAATAGCAAATAAATAATGTTTTGTCAAGCTATTTTTTCAAGTTCTTGATCTTTTTCAAGATCCCACCAATCACAACCGTAATAATCTGAACGACCTCGGCCATTTTCCTCAGAAGGCCACATCCAATCCTCGCGGTCCTTAAAGAACTCTTTCAATAGTTGGGTGTCTGTAAGCCAGCCCTCGGGAGGTTCAGCTTTATCGGATACACTTGAAACAACTTTTAGCCCATAATGATGTTCTTGCCATCGCTGGTCATTGCCGTGCCACTGTTCACCCGTGGGCCAATGGTCCGGTGCGGTGATATTGAGAAACGCACTTCGGCGGTCACTCATTAGATCATGTACAGGGCGGGCAACAACGAATCGATCAAACGATACACGGGCCTTACAGATTGATATAAGATCCCACTTGATTTTTGTTACAAGATGGGGCACGTCCTCAACGTAGCCGCGCTGATTTTCGCTCTGATCGTGGGGCACGACTAAACTGCCCACGTTAAGCCCAAGCTCATTAATGTGTTTAACGAAGGCTTTGCGAAAAGCAATCTCTTGCCTAACTACGTGCTCGGTGTGAGCTTTGAGAGGCTCACAACTTCGACGGTTATGGCCTTCCTTTCCGCAATAGGTGCATTTGCGCGTCCGAGAATCCTTGCTCCGTCGTTCATATTCTTGAATAATGTTCAGGTCGGCATATTCACGCTGCTCTTCTGGTTTTAGCAGGGCTTCATTCAGACGCGCTCTTCGGGTTGGGCATCCACGGCGATTGTGACCACTGCGGTAACAATACGAACAAGTTACTGTGTTGTTCCAAGACATCTATTTCGTCTCCATTAAGTTTCTATAACAATAGTATCAAATAAAAGTTCAAAAGTCAAGAACTTTTTTTAAAAAGCAGCTTCGCTAACCATTTCAAGGTATTTCTCGTATGATTTCTTGATGTACCCTGCGCCAAAGAAGTATACGTTCGCTATTGATTGCGCCTTTTCCCCAGCGGAAGATTCCAAAACCACTCCGATTTCACCCCTTTCAATATTATAAGGGTTTTCTTTGTTTCTTCGGCCTTCGCTGAAGTTATAACTTACTAAATCACCGGGCTTCACTTATCACATCCAGTTTAAAACGAGGTACACATAAAGGGCGATCAAAGCCCATGTAAACAGATTGTAGTTGAATCTGAATGTAGCTGTCCATTGAACCCGGCCACTGATTAGGGGGATTCGTATCAACAACTATTGCAACTTCAATGTCTTCCGGGCACTCTTTTGCGTTCCAAGCGTATGCTACTAAATCACCGACTTTCACTGACGACCTCCAGCCATTCGTGCCTTATCGTGCGAGGGACACCAGAGGCAAACTTTATCATGGACCGATCTTTACCCACAGTCACCACAAGACCAACTTCTGACAGGTTATGAGCTTTGACTATTATTTTCTTAGTGCATTTCACTAAATCACCGACTTTCAGATCAATCTGAATGTCACGGCGGTCGCGACCTTCCACAAATGGGAAGAAGCCGCCTCTTCTAGCCTGGAACACCTCATCGGCCTTCACGGTAGGGTATCGTTGGAAAACTCTGTCTTTCATTTTGACACCAACTTAAAGTTTTCAGGGTAACGATCCAAGTCTCCAACAGCGAAGTAAATCCCCATTGTCTCACCCGTCCAAAGAACGGAGGCTTTTTTACCACTGGGTGTCAGTTTCAACACGATACCAACCTGATTGTGCTCGCGAGCATCACTCTCTGTATCATAGTATTGATGATGCGGAGTATATAATATTAAGTCTCCGACTTTCATTCCCAACCTCCTTCGGGAGCTTCAGAGGGATCAACCCAAGTAGCTACCCGGCAAATAAGATAAGCAAAGTTGATCAACCATACGGCGACTTCTTTCTTTACTCGTTTCATTTTGTTTCTCGATTAAGTTTCTGTTTATATAATATCAAATAATAAAACAAAAGTCAAGTATTATTTTACTTTTTTTATCTTTTTTATGTAGCGTTCTTCGATTACTAAAGGATTACTTGTACCTACGGGCAGAATCTTATATTTCTTTCCACCCTTCGCCGACGTTGTGACATTACTAACGCCTGAATCTATGATCAAAGACGGCATACTCCAGATGGCTGCACCCACCTGATGATAAAAATGACGAGGGGCTGAATCTCTCAGAGTTACAAAGGAACCAACTGGGTACTTTGGTTCTCCGTATGCATTCTCCAAAACTCTCTTTGCATACTTGTTCTCACACATGGCTTTAAACTGCTTTTCAGTAGGGATAAACTCAGGATCGTCGAGGACGTTGCTCGCGAGGTCGGCAAAATAAGTTCCGTTCCTTGTATAATAGCGAGCGCAAATAATGGCGGTCTTCCGCTTCTCCTCGTTCCAACTTGCTTCCCACTTTGCGCGAATAGTGATCGCCTCTTCGGTGTGGTCAGCTTCAATCCTATCAAGAGCTTGTTCTTGTTTCTCGGTCAGTTGACCCCACGTTTTAATATTGTCGAGAAGAGAGCAAAGAAAGAACTCTGTCTTTGCATTAACCTTTTTGTTGGCCAGCAAAGCAAAGATACGATCTTCGATTTCCTTTAAGGGATTCATTATGTTTCTCGATTAAGTTATCTTTATAATATAACAAATGTTTATTTGATTGTCAAGAACTTTTTAAGGTTCTGCAAGGTCTTTTCCGAAAGCTTCTAATGCAGCCTCGATTTCTTCTTCTTTAGTTTTATTCATCATTGTTCTCTTGAGGCCAGTTTCGCCATATTAATAGTAATGTGCAGGAACACCACACAATCCAAAATGTATCACTCATCTCAACCCTTCCATTTATATTTACGACATGCCTTCTTGGATTGCTCTTTCTTTTTGTCGCCGTGATTACCCGCACCTGTGCGGTTGTGTGCGTGAATAGCAAACCAGTTTCGAGGCAAAGTCTTCTTCATGTTTTTTTTCATTTTCTTTTTCATGAGCAGATAAGTATATCAAAGATTTATTTATCTGTAAAGTTTTTATTCAAAAGTATCTTTGTAGGAGGGGTCTGTAGGCCCCAGTGAGTTTCTCCGCGCAGTTTTAAGCAGCATTCCACAAAGGTTCACAGCTTGGTCAATGAACGGATGTTCTTTGTTTTGCTCACGAAGGTTGCAGCGTAACCACGTAAGATCATTAGGTTTTTTGATATCAACCTCTCTTGAAACATCCATCGTTTCCAACATACCCTTTAAGCGAGTACGCATTTGGGCTGGGGTCTTGACACCCCAGAAAAAAGTATCTCTTTTTCTCTTTCTCATGACTAAACCAAAGCGATTACTGTAAGAGTCACGACGCCATAGAAAACTAGAAACTTTGTGATCAGTTTATAATGTTCTAGTCTATCGTGGTTCCGATGTACGTGTAGTGATAGTTCATCTTGCATTTTATTATTCCTCCATTCCTGTTCTGTCCGTAAAAAAGTGGGCTGGTGTTAATCTCGCAATAGCACGCTCAACAGACGTTTTCACTTCTTCAACTCTCTTAAACACGAGTGCTGGTGATTCCTCTGTACTTCGTTCAAGAACATACTCCAGTTCTTTTTCAATATTTTTTAAAGTTTGGACTGCATCCAAGAAGGGTGAGTTAGGCATTTCCAGTTTCATCTTTGTGCTCCTTTGGCTCTGGTAATACAAAACCAATACGTCGTTTTGGCTTTGCTTGCTCTGGTGTTTGTGTTTGTTGAACGCTGAGTATATCTAGCAAAGCTAGAAGAGCTTCGGGGCTTGGCCCTTGCGGCTTCGGTTCAGGAAATGTTCCCGGCGGGAACGTAATGATTTGAGACATTGTGCTCTCTCGATTAAGTTAGTGGTATAATATTACCAAATCTTTTTTATTTTGTCAAGCACTTTTTTTCTTACTACGAAGGCTAGTCCTAAAACGGCTAACCCTCCGATAATACTTCCGTAAGCAGCTTGACTTATCTTCTCTTGTATTTTATTCATTTAATTTTAACTCCTCAAAGTTTCTAATTGAAGTCCCATGGCAATAAAAATACTCTCCGCTTATTAAGAACTTGTGTGCTTTATAAAAACCTTGCTTAAAATAAGATGTGTTCTTTTTTACCTTCCCGCAATAAATCGCCGGTTGCCCTTTCAAAGATAACTTGTCTTTCGACCACTTGATTGTGTATCTTGTTTTTAATACATCAATCCAGTTCCCGCGAGCAAGAATAATACAAACACGATCATCATCAATGATGTTATAAAGATGACCCTCTACTAAGTCTTTTACCTTCATCCCACTTTTGGCTCGCCTAGTAGAACCAGTTCAATAGCTTTCTCTTTTACTTCCTTGGCTGACTTAAATGTCTCCCAAGAGTATGATGTTGGTTGAGGTTCTTGCGTTCCCCAAGTCCATAAGCAATACTTCCATTTGCTTTTTATTTTCTTAACTTCAGCCATGATCTCTTTCTCTTTAACTACGAACTCTCCCCATAGTATATAGTGGCCAGTGGTTTGCCTTTTCCATTTAAAGGTATCTTCAACTTGTATCTTTTTCTTTCTTTTTGCCATCTTTCCTCTCATTTAATAATCCTACTTGCTGTCTCCAGCATTCTTCAACTGTTCCCTTATTGTGTAAAAAAACTGCGACAGTATCCCATGTCTTACCGTTCCCCGGACTATACCTTATTTCAACTACGGTGCCAATAGTGTCGCCGGGATGATCGTGGCCACAATTAAAGCCCTGCACTTGAAACCAAACTAAATCACCGGCCTTCATCATCTTCTTCTAGCTCATTAAACGGGTCTAAACTGTCTTCATCAAAAACCTTCAAATCATCAACAAATTCAAGGGATGTTACATCGGGTGTCCAAGCAACCCAAACCTTGTCGTCAGTCACAGTGTGAGAGTCTTTCTCTACAGACTCATCCCAAGTCCATCGATGACGACCGGGGCCGACACTGATTGGCATATCATCGCTTCTCGTTGAAAGAACCACGCCGGCAAGATCTCTCATACTGGTTAAGGTTCCGTCTTTGGCACGACAATAATCAGAGAAATACAAAATCTTATCTGAATAAATTTCTTTCTTTCTATAAACTAAGTCACCGATTTTCATTCGGATTTCTCCTTGCGTACCATTGTTTCATTTTCTAAGTTTCTTAAGTAATCAAATTGCATTTTTTGAAGATTGCAGGTAAAGAATGGATCTGCCTTTTCAAACTCTTCCAAATATTTTTCAGCAAGAATTGGCTGCAAAACCAATATCCCGTGATTCTTAACGTATTCTACATAGAACGGATTGTCATCGACATAAACTTGAATGCCGTTATCTTTTAGAAGCTTAAGCTTGTGCTTCGCCATCCTTTTAAAGTGAGAGAGATCCATATTTTCTTTCTCGTATTCAAAGCCCATTAAGATATCCTTAAAGTCTTCTTTGCTAAGTCCTATTTTACTCAAGTCTCTTTCAACTTCATTCATCTTTGAAGGGGGTGTACCAGTTACAATATAAACATCGCCGTCCCATTCTTTAATAAACTTTATAAAGAATTCCGGCGCGTACGATATCGTATCATGAAAGTCTAGTCCAATCTTCATCTTAATCTCAATAAGTTAAGTATACTATAGCAAACAATAAAGCAAAAGTCAAGTATTATTTTATGCACTGCCGCTCATGAGAACTTCAGGTTCGGGCGCAACCTCAAGAGTTACCTTCGGCTCTGGTTCCGGCTCTGGCTCTGGCTCTACTTCTGGCTCTGGCTCTGGCTCTACTTCTGGCTCTGGTGCCAACAGTACACATTCTGGCGGTGCCGAGTCAAGGACTGTCTCTTTAGTAATCGTAACTTTAGAAAGATAGTTGTTTGATGGAGACTCAAACATGGTGTCCTCCATCACCTTTTCAATTACAGCACGGAGGCCACGAGCACCTGTCTTTCTTCTGACTGCTTCTTTGGCGATTTCTCTAAGAGCGTCTTCAGTAAACTCAAGCTCGATGTTGTCCAAGTCAAAAAGCTTTACATATTGTTTAATGATTGCGTTTTTTGGCTCACGTAATATTTCTAATAGACCATCTTCGGTCATGGGATTAACACTGGTAATGACCGGAATACGACCAACGAACTCAGGGATAAGACCAAAGCGTGATAAATCTTGAGGGAGAGCTTCTTTCAAAATCATTGCACTGTCAATAGGGTCTTTGGAGTCTTGTGGAATCGCGTTGAATCCAACAACTTTGTTTCCTAATCTTCGCTCAACAATCTTATCCAATCCTACGAATGCTCCTCCGCAGATAAAAAGTATATTCTTTGTATCGACCTTCATTGTCTCTGCTTGAGGATGGCGACGGCCACCCTTTGCAGGAATGTCAGCTACCGTTCCTTCAATCAACTTGAGAAGAGCTTGCTGTACTCCTTCTCCAGAGACATCGCGTGTTGTAGATTGGCCCTCGCTCTTCTTGGCGATCTTGTCAACTTCGTCAACATATACGATGCCGCGCTGGGCTAAATCAACGTCATAATCTGCACTTTGAATGAGTCTGAGCACCACACTCTCCACATCTTCCCCTACATAGCCCGCCTCGGTCAGTGACGTGGCGTCTGCTATCGCAAACGGAACATTTAGTATCTTGGCAAGGGTCTTCGCTAGCAGTGTCTTACCGCAGCCTGTAGGCCCTAATAGAAGTACGTTGGATTTTTCAATCTCAATCTCATTTTCCTGTGGTTTTCTTCCTCTACGTTTAGCTTTGTTACCTGCTTCGTTTAAAATTCTTTTGTAATGATTATAAACTGCGATGGATAAAGTCTTCTTAGCTTCGTTTTGTCCAATAATATATTCACCCAGACTGTCGAAGATCTCTTTTGGTTTTGGGAGATCTTTTAATTCGCTCATGAAGAACTCGGTGTCGATATCTTCTTCACTAATAATCTCGTTACAGATTTCAATACATTCTATACATATATATACGCCCTGACCGGCGATCAGTTTGCTTACTTCATTTCTGTTTTTACTACAAAAAGAACAAAAAAGCTGCTTATCTGACATATTCCTCACCGTTCCTTATTTTATCGTAAACATATGTTACTCTATCAAATATAACTATGTTTGTCAAGTGTGTTTTCAACTATTTCTTTTAGGAACTGTAATAACATTTCCTTCTTTCGTCGCGCTTCTATGAGATAAGCAGTTGAAAAGATTGGTTTTGCTTATTCCATATTTTTTTACATATCGCTTGCTGTCTGGCTCTAAAGCTCTTTGGTAGGGGCCACGTCCATCGCGTGACTCTTCGTCCGGCTTAGAGTGCCACACGGCCCTCCACGCCCACTGTGGGAACCGTCTCTGCTGATCCTGTCTTGCTGTGCTTACATAAACATCAAAAAGTTCAATTAAAACACAGACTTCTCCAGTTTCTTCAAAGACAATCATGTCCCCCGGACAGATGCATTCGCTACCTCTAACTAGCAACAGGCATGCTCGCGATAATATTATCTTTACGCCACTTAATCGTACCGGGCTTCGCTGAAACCGTTAAGTATTTACCATCAAGAAAGATGGTCATTTCATTGCGGCCAACGCCAGTAACGAGTGCATGACGCTTGTTTAGGGTCACAAGACTGCCTACTGGGGGCATATTATCGTTAAGAACAGGCGGCACATCGAGCTTGTGGTAACCCTTCTTCTGTCCGTCGATCACAAACTGACCATTTTTGGCCTTTTTGATGACCGTTTTGATCTTTTTTGGCTTGGCAGTGATCGAGGCGAACTGTTCTGCTTCGATCTCCCAGCTATTCTTGCCCTTCTTAGTGGCAGAAAGCACCCTTAGAGCGATGGAACGATACTTTGGGTAGCTCATAACAACAGAAGCTTCTCCATTGTGTACCTCAACGCGGTCGTAGATCTTTTTGTAACTGATTCCAAAGCACCATTTCTTAAGAAGTACGTCGCCTTTCTTCATTTTTGATCTCTCGATTAAGTTATATATATACTATAACAGATATACTACTGGTTGTCAAGAAGTTTCTTTTCTTTTTGCCGCTTCGGCCTATGGCGTTTGTAACTTTTCTTGTGTTTTTTCCAGTAATGATGTGTATCTACTATTCGGGCGCGGTATTTTTTAGTAGCCCTGCTGATTTTTACCTCTTTCGGCAACACGGGACCGTGGAACTGAATGGCGACGATTTCTGCAACCGTCTGCACTGAGGTCAGTCGATCCTTAAATATTTTGTGACATGCTCTACAAAATACATGTTTTCTGGCTGGTGTTGATGGTGAAAACCTTTTTCTCGTAACCACGAAAATAGGCTTTCTGGCGCAGGTCGCGCAGCTATGGGTAATCGCCAACCAATCCTTGCCGTATTCTTCCTCATACAAATCAAGTAAAGGTAATTCGTAATCGAGCATTTTTGTGATGTCTGATCGGGTTTCGGGCTTCTTGGCAACCCCACCTTTCCTTTCGGAATGAAAAAGATGATGGCATTCTCGGCATAAGACAATTAGATCACTGTCTAGCTCTGTCCCTCTTTTGGCGTAATTGTTATGATGCACATTGATTTTTTTACCACTACTACATATTTCACATTTTTGCCCCCGGTCGCGGAGAATCTTCTCTCTTCTGTTCTTCCAAGTAGGACAATTCAAAAACTCTTGATGATCCATGTCAGGGCGAAAAATCTGATTTTTTTTAAGCCACTCTTCTCGAAGGATACGATTTCTTTCTATCCACTCTTTATCTTGTTTCACGTTATTTTATCCTAGTTCTTTGAGGAGAGTCGAAGACTCAAACTGTTTAAGGTTGTAAGATTGTTCTTGAAAGAGTTCGTTCAGATCGCTCTCATCAAGGCTATTTCCCGAGTCAATGAGTTCCTTAAGCGAAGACTTGAAAATAGCTTGCGCATTAACCCACAGCAAAAAAGAATGTTTCTCTTCAGATGCTTTATCTGGGTCAATATACTGGTTTTTAATCCACGGATGGTCAGCGTTTAGGTACACAGTGTATTTCCACCTACGAGTCTCCTCTTCTAGTGTCAGTTCGACGTCAAACCACGGGCCATTCGGTCCCCATCCATTTTCAACGCCCTGAACCAAGGTGTACTCCCAGATATAGTCCCCCTGTTGTGCTCTAACGTGTGGCGGGACTGGGTGCGGATAATTTTTACCTTGAGATTGCTTTCCAGCGTGATCTCCAGTTTTGTTATAGCTTCTTTTTGGAGCCTCTGGTACGCCATGGAGTTTGTGAGAGATGTCGCTCATAGCCTCCGCAACCTCGTCCTGAACACTAACCATCGCTGGCTTCGCTTCGGCTTGTGCCTGTGCTAGCAGAAGTTTACCTGCTTCTGTCTTATACTTTGAAATCACTTTTTTTAAATATTTAAAAAAGTCGTCGTCGAGGTTGACTCCATCTTTTTTAGTGTCTGTTCCAATCCAAGCGTCGTGAGATGGGTTTAATCGAATCGAAAACTGAAATCCCGTGAAATTTGTGCTTTTCGACCAGAGGCCCAGTGCGGTACCAAACTTTATTTCACGGTCTGAGCGCAGAACATTGACACCCTGTTTGCCGTTACGGCCTCGTTTCTCTGATGAACCTCCGCTTTTCCCGCAGGTCTTTGGTAGTTGCAGCGAAACCCGATACTCAAAAGGGTTCCCCGGGTCGAAGGTGTAATCCGTTACCCAATCTCCGAATGTCATACGCTCGGTGTCCGGAAGATCCCATCCATCAGCGTCATATGGCTTCGCAGCCTTGCCGTTAACGTAGATCTCATATGCGCCATCTGCAAGGCCCATCCTGAATGTCCTTGGAAGATGGGAATCATCGAGTAGCTGCTGAGCCATGTAGTTCGCGTCTTTTGTCTTCAACAGGTCCAGATCTCTCATGTGTACGATTGTTCCATGATCGTCTGAGTCAACATAGTCTGGGTTTCCAAACATGGCTCTTTCTTCTTCTGTGATTGGACAGTTTTCTTCCGGAATAAGAACAAACTTTCCGGACTTTTGGATTTCATCAATGTCCAAAACTAGCTTGTGTATCGTTCCGGGCTTTGGCATCGACAGTACAGTCGTATTTCGCGCCATAGAAATGGTGGCATGATCCAGACCAACACCAAATATTCCTTTGCTGTCTTGGGTGTAATTCTGGCAGTCCGATCCTAAAATCAAGGCGCGCCATAGGGTGGGGAGATTCATCCCACATCCATTATCGGCAATGATAATGTCAGTGACGCCATCCGGGGTATAAGTTCTGCCATTTTTGGCCCTCGCTCCCTCGGTCCAAATATTCATCTTGGTTGCACCTGCATCGATGGAATTATCAAGGAGATCCTTGATAGCTGCTGCCCACGAAATGCCTACGTTCCGGATCGAATCTATGTACTTCGGCCAATTTGGATCGGCAAGGATGTTGCCACTAGCATCCAATTCGATACCATGTCGCTCATATATCAGAGCTTTTTTTTCTTCAGGGCTCTTCAGAGCCCATTCTGCTGAGTCTTTTTCGTCTTTTTCTTGCCTTAAGGCTTTTATTGGTGCAGTTAATTCACTCATATTATTTTCCTTTAATTAATTCTTGTTCAATAAGATACTGGGCCATCCGGCCATAGCTACCTTGTAAAGTCCAGACAACGCCAGTGTCCACTAGGTGCTGGAACAGTTCAATAACCTCATCATCTGTGAGGTTGCCATTTTCATATTCTGATATTTTATTAACGATGTTCATACTATTACTATATCAAATATATTACTGGTTGTCAAGAAGTTTCTTTTCTTTTTAACCTGTACCTGAAGGCCCAATCCTTATCAAAACTTAAATAACAGCCTTGCCACCCTGCTCGACGGGCATCTTCACTGAGTGGTTTTCTTGGAATAACAAAGTTGTCAGGAAGTTTTTGCGCTGGTGCAAAAATAACGTCTTCAATGGTGTTTTTGTTTGGGTCGTATTTTACCAACAAGAAATCAGGACTACCGTTTTCGTAGCTATTCAAAGTTGTTTTGTACTCTGCGCCCATAACATTTTTTACAGATCCATCCGAATAAGTCAAAGAGGAGCTAGAACTTTTGGTCTGATACTCTTTGTTGCAAGTATGGCAGAAGTGGTCTTTGGCTGGCTCATTATCTAGGTATTGTTCGAGCTTACCTCCACAATTAGGACATGCCAAATTATCATCTATCCAGTCCTCAACGGCTTGACCATAAATCCTAGAGTTTGATTTCCAGCCGCGTTCTTCAATAATAGTGGTGACGTACTTCTCAATGTTTAAGTCAAATTGGGGTTCATGAGATCTTAACTGGTTCTTTTCATAGATCCAGAAAGAATCAGCAACCCAAACTTCACATTCCTGTGCGCCGACCGATTGGCCCATCAATCCTAAAAGTCCGAAATTCTTTTCTTCTTGATCAACGATTTTTACTTGCGTAACACTATGCATTATTTATTTCTCCAAAAAGGGTCATAAGTTTATTCTCTCATATTTTTAATTAAAAGTCAAGCATTATTTTCAGCTTTGGAAAGTATTTCAAACTGGGTGAAACCTTCTGTAAATCTATAGACGCTTGGAAACTTCTTGTTGAACCATTTTATCTTTATAAATCTTGAACGCTCGATGCCGTCGCCATAAACTACGAGTTCATCGACGCCTTTGTCAACAACGATCCCAATCAACTCTCCGTGATAAGGGTTGTGTTTGAGTTTAACTAAATCTCCAATACTAGCGGTGTTTACACTGGTATGCACCACTGGTCCTCGACAGTTTGGAACCATTCAAGGAACTCTTCTGGTGTTTCTCCGCCAGAATGTGAGATTTCAACAAGGTCTTCACTAATTGAAAGGTCGCGCCAATCGTGACCATAATTCTTTTTAAAGAGCTTGGTGATTTCTTTTTTAAATTTAGGTAGTGACATAATTAATTCCATATTTTTAAGTATAAGCTGATTGTATCAAAAGAAGTTTAATTTGTCAAGTGTCTACTTCCAAAAGATCTGAATAGATATGATTCCCAAAGCTAGAACCAGACAACTCATTGTTTTTACTGTAAAAATCGATTCCCTCATTAAAAGAGATGTCATAATCGCGAAAATAATGGTGCCGACACCAAAACCGATGAGCTTTCCAGCCCAGAGTTCTCCAGTATCTTGCATGATGTTCTTGATTGCGTACCAGAAGCACAAGCCTGTTGGTATTGCAAATAAAAACACAGTTAAGAAGGGGCGACCTTCCCACCACGGCCAAACAAACTGTGAGTTGTATTGGAACCAAGCAAAAACATTAGCAAGGGCAAAAAATAACATTCCTATAATCATTGTATATACTCTATCAGATATCCTATTCTTTGTCAAGATCAAAAGGATCTTTGCTTCTCTTAACTAGGTACATCGCACGATAAGCTATCCAAACCATATCCCCAGTCTCTTGTAAGATTACTTTTGCGTAATTAACATCGAGCTTTATAATGAGGCCAATCGAAAAACAAAAACCTATATGCTCTAGGTGCCAACACCTAACCAAATCTCCAACTTCAAATCCGTGATCGTTCGCCATAATCCCCGTCCCTAAGTAAATAGGTAGGAAGATCACTCAAAATCTACTAAGCGTATCTCTTCGGAGAGAAAATCTGCGGATCTACGCCAACCAAACACCCAAGTAGAGTAGAAGGTTGATTCCTTTTCCTTAGTTAAACTAGGGACTCTCGGGTCAATGACGTGACGATAGGTTCTTTTTTCAATTTTCCAAACAAATCCTATTTTTTGGTCTTCAAAGAGTGTTGGATGGATAAAAACCAGATCCCCTTCTTCAATCTCCTTCTTCATCGACCACTGCCTCTGAGATAACCTGAATTAGATCTAAACCATCGGTACCGATAAACTCTGTTGTTTTCTTATCGCTATCCAGCCACCAAACAACATACCTTTCTGGCACCCATCCTGCACCAACAACCTCTTCTGGTCGACACTTAACCACCATTCCGACCACAGCATCTGAATGTCGGGACTGAACAAGATCTCCTACGTTTGGTCTCTTTATCATTCAATTAAGCCCTCATCAATTAGATACTCGGCCATCCTTTGATAAGTACCTTGAAGATCGTGAATCATCCCAGTGTCAATTAAGACTTGAAAGAGCTTAACAACTTCTTCGTCGTTTAAAGCACCATCCTCATAGGCGATAATTTTTTCTGTTATGTCTTTCAATAGTCGATGCTTCCGTGTCGAATCATCCCCATCGGAAGCTCATTCCAACAATACTTTAAGTTCTCTTCTAAAAGTCTTACATCTTCACGAAGCTCTTGAATCTCGGTAACACACGAATCGGAAGATTTTTTGTAGATTGCTCGGCCCAAACAGAACGATGCAACGATAACCAAGAAGATCTTCAAGAAGTCTTTTGGCGAGGTCATAATAATCATGCGGGACTCCAGTGTTCGCGACAGCGTGCTTCGTATGAATCCTTTTCTCCTAGTAAAACTTGAGAAGTCTCACAATGATCAAGGCGGTGAGAGTGTGTTGCGGCATCGCCGCACTTTTCACAAACCGCCGTGAGTTTGGTAACATCCTCTGCTATAGCTAGAAGTTGGGGCATTGATCCAAAAGGAGTACCTCGGGAATCCATGTCTAGTCCTGCCGTAATGACGCGAAGGCCAAGCTCGGTTAGCTGCAAGGCAACTTGGACAATGCTGTCGTCGAAGAATTGTGCCTCGTCAATAGCAACGATGGTCGTATCATTCTTAATGTTCTGGATGATGTCGTAAGGATTGCTCGTGGGCGTACAATCTAACTTCTGGCCTGAGTGGGAAACCACCTCGGTTTCCGAGTAGCGAGTATCTGTTGCTGGCTTAAAAAGCTGGAAAGGACGCTTGGCGATGGTTGCTCGCTTAAGCCGCCTAAGCAGTTCTTCGGACTTGCCTGAGAACATTGGGCCACATATTACTTCAATTTTACCTTTATTCATTATATCTCCATGGGGTTGGGGGAAAAAATTTTCGCGAACCGTTTTTTCAGAATTACGGGGCCGCCGGGGGCTCCGGCTCGGGCTCCGCGCTGGGGTTATGCACCACAATGCGCCCGTGGCGATCATAGAGAATCAACTCTCCGTCCGATATCTTCGGTTGTTTCTTTGGTATATCAAGTCCGGTCCACTTCCAATGTTCTTTTGGAATTGGTCTAACTGGATGTACAGGATTAACTTTGTCTACTTTATTTATTTTCATTCATATTATCGAGTGTTCTTTGTACTACAATATCATCTTTCTCAGCTTTTGTCAAGTGCTTGGTGAGTGTTTTAAAAACTTTTGCGTTTCTCGTCGCGACTAAGTAAGCACCAAGGATTAAACCAGAAAGAAAGATAACGGCTACAAGACTTACTAGAAATAACATTTCCCATGCTGCATAACTCATTCTAAATCTACCTTTTCTAAATATTCCAAAGCCTCCATATGATCAAGTTTTTGAAATAAAGCGTATTCAGCTATCTCAAAAAATTTAAAATTAGAAGCAGAGGACTCTATCTTAACTAGTTCTCCACGGAGGTCGTCGAAAAGATGTCTGGCGTAAAGATACATAGACTCGGGAGCATTAGTATTAAATCCTGTGTGAATCTTTATCTCGTTCAATGCCCGTTTAAGTTTTTCAAGAGTCAGCTTTGGCAACCGGCGGCACCTCGTCGTTGTTTTATTATTTTTTGGTGTGGGGATAAGAGGATCTGATTTAGTTTTATATTTGCCCATGATGCCGTCATAAAAATCATCAGTCGGATTTTTACTCATCTTCTGGGTTTTCCTTTTCGCCTTCATCTTCTTTCATTAGTTTCAATTTTGGCTTCTTTGACTTCTTTGACTTAGAGCTAACGGCGTTTTCGATATCGGTCAGGGCACCCATTAGATAATCCATCTTTTCATCAAACTCTGCAATCCAATCATCCCTTTGTGTTGCATACATAAAAAATGCCATTGTTTCTCTTACGGCTTCACTCCATTTATCATCACCTTCTGGAATGATAAACTCGTTCATTGCTGTTTCATTTGGACCTTTATCAAGAAAAAGGATCGCTCCGTCTTTTGGCCCTAATTTTAAATCTCTGTCTTTGTCTTTACTCATTTTTTTATTATACCATTATATATCATTTTGTCAAGCTCACCTTCGATAAAACCCTAAAAGATCCAGCAGCTTCTAAAATAGAAGCAGGTATCCATTCTCTTTGTCTTCTAGCATGAGGTAAGATGTGTTCGACGTACCAATGAACCTTTACTAAGTCTCCATCTTTTACTTCAATTATAACACCTAAACTATGAGGTATCCGGGCTGAGACTCTGTAAGAAACTAGATCTCCGATATCAAACCTACTCCCCATTTTTAAGTTCCCTCTGTTTGCGTATTGTTTCTTCGTAAGCTCCTTTATCTACTAATTGTATCATCTTCATCGTGTGGTTGTTAATAAGATCGCTTCGTTTTCTTTTCTTCGCATCCAGTATCGCATGATGAATGCGGATGACAGCCTCTTCCAAGTTAATAAAATATTCAACCGCATTTAAAGCTGATGCAAGAGATGCATTAATAACCGACTGTGCCACTGCTCTAAAAACAAAATCATCGCCATCGTTATTTCGGATCACTAAAACAGATTCAACATAAGCATTTGATCCTGGCCAACTATATCGATTGCGCTTCAGAAGGTCTGCACGGATGCCGAACTCTAAGAAATGAAAATTGGTTAATGAATAATACTCGTCTGAGAGCTTTTTTGATAAAGATGAATAAAGAGCATCTACCGGGCCTTTGCCAGAGCCTTCAATTAAAAAAGTCTCATCATTTTTTTGAATTTCACAAACAATGTCGGTTGTTGAACTTTCTATATCTTCTACAACTTGCAGTTTGTTAATCAAATTTAGTTTGATATATCCATTACCCAAGCACTCCCTGACAAGTTGGTACTTTGCTTGCTGCCTAACTTCTCCAGGGGTGGTTTCAAACGTCATTTTTGCACTAACTCCTTAAGTAACTAGTTTTTTTTGAC
>Ga0080013_1002706_pt1 | contig 20190 bp, 19 predicted proteins | sample ETNvirenome_6_85_FD_69236 | JGI IMG/M metagenome (GOLD analysis project Ga0080013, IMG submission 69236) | Marine viral communities from the Pacific Ocean - ETNP_6_85 (SPADES assembly) (version 2) | ecosystem: Environmental > Aquatic > Marine > Oceanic | place: Pacific Ocean | collected 2013-06-19 | reverse complement strand
AAAGAACAATATTGTAAATTACTAGCTGATGAGTTTTTACTTACTTACGATAGGTTCGATACGGAACCATTCGAAGGGGACACTACCTGTTAAGGTAGGACCCGTTTTATACAGTCACTTATATTTATAATAAAAGAATATTATGAATATATCAGAACAAGAAAAGGACAGAATTAGAGGCTTACACAAAAACTACTCTATTATTACTGAACAAGAACAAACAGAACTACCATTATGTTCTGAGTTTAAGAACTTTTTACCAGCCAACTTCGGATGGTTTGCCCCTGATTGGGACAAAGACGGGAATATGATATTATATGCTACTAAAGACCATGAATGGACTAATGCTCCACCATCGATAAAAGATAAGGATTACTGTAGAGCGTGTAAATAAAAAATATTATGAAACGTCTAATTAAAAAGATATTAAAAGAAGAGGGAGACCTCGACAATCATAAACCTTCTTTTAGTGCTGAAGATTTTACTAACTGGGTAGACTCAGAATTTGATGTAGAAACTTTAGAAATGGTACAGTCTAAGATAAGTGAAAGAATATCTTTTTTAGACCATCTAATAGGAACTGCAACTAGAAAAGAAATAAAAGGATTTCGCAAGTAAAGATTTACCCAATAAACACTATTTATAATAAAAGAAAAATATGGCAACCACTTTTGATTCAGTAAAAACAAATATACCAGGTGTAGGTTATAGAGCTTATATCTGGGCAGTATATACCTCATCAGGAGGTAATTGTCTCCCAAACCAACTTAACGATGCCTTCCAATGCACGTACCTTTTTGGTGAAGGTTCATACGCTAATAGTTGGCAACCCCAAGGACCACTAAATGGATTATACCCTAATGTGGGTGAATATGTAACAATAATACAATACGCCCCAGCACCATCAACAGTTTTTAGTACTTTTTGTTATAAGGTTTTAGCTATAGTTGATGAAGCTACATTTAATACTGGAGTTTGTCTTGAATGTTATAATAATGGTTATGCGGGATATTGTTCGGATATTTTTCAGTATATACCAGATGACCCAGCAGGATGTCAATATAATAATAGTATAAATGCTGCAGGAATAGCTGCAGGGAGTTTTTCAGTACCAGCGAATCTTGCTGCTGGAATTAGCTGGGATAGTTGGATTCAAACTGACTGTTCAGCATGTATAGCGGGTACACCAGTTAATTATGACCCCAACACTGTTGTTAATTGTTGTGACCCGAGTGAAACATATACATTAGAACCACCATCTCTAAATTGGCCTGTATATAATGACCTTACTGTAACACTAGGTATTGACAATTACACTAAAGCATTTAGAGCTGATTTCTATATAGGAGGAGCACAAACCGGAATGAAGTGTTGGTATTTAGAAAAACGAACAAATACTTTTGGGGCATCTGTTATTAATGTTCAGGTAGACCCAGGTACAGTTTTCCCAGATTGTAGTCATTTAGAAAATTGGTTAATGGCCCAACCTAATTACGACCCATGTTGTTACCAGTTCACAGGTTGTCCACCAACTGACCCAGCTTCACCATATAATAGCCCCAATCCACTAGTAGTACTTGAATTTTGTACTGGTTGTGATAACGGAAGTATTAATCACCCAGACTGTGTATGTTGTGACCCTACTGGTAGGACTTCCACTGCGACGGGATGTACATTCCCAGATGGAGCATTAATTATTTTACAAGATAAGGTAGATGAGTGGAGAACTTGGAGAGATATGACGTTTTCTTCTAATAATCTTAATAGTACCGGTAATCCGTTAGGTAGTAGTGGTCCTGGACCTATCCTTGTTAAAGGGACAACTAGAGGAGGAAGTACAGGAGAAGGTAGAGGTAAAGGTAGGGGGAATAATGGAACCGAAGGACCTTTTGGTGGTGGAGACACCAACACATTTGATGGTTTTGTAGGTGAAGAAGAAGAAGAAGCTGTTGATAGAGAGAGAAGGAGAGAGGGAGGAATGAGTGACATAGGTGACGAATTAATCGGGTAGTATAAAAAATAAAAAATTATGAGAAATAGATTTAACTTAAACGAAGAAGAAAAAAACCGAATTAGAGGTTTACATAACATTAACGAAGATGCTGGTATGGACACACCTGGTGGAAATCCTGGTTATTTTTATGATGACGACTCACTCTTTGGTAAATCAAAAAAAGAATCGGGGGGTAACTACACTAAAGATGCTGAGGAAGGAGCTACATATACTAAAGAGGTAGAAGGTGATACAGCAGAAATGCCTAAAGAAGATATTGTTAATGAACTTATAGGAATTTATTCTTATTCACAAGATGGAGCCACTGATTTGGTTAATACTGCTTTGGAAACATTAATAACTAATCTTGGTGGTTTTAAAGATGATATTAATGAACAAAACTATCCAGACACTACCTCTAAAGTACCTATAACCACTCAAATTGAAGAGATGGGTAAAGAAGAAAGTTTAGAAAAATTATTAGGTGAGGCTCAGAGACTAACTAGATTTGTGGAGAACCGTAGGATGGGAAAGGATAATTGGAGTAATGAGGATTTAGTTAATATACAAGAAAATATAAATAAGGAGATAACAAATTATTTAAAATAATATTATGGGTCATAAAGTTTTTATTAGACACACATATATCTACAAATGTTCAGATAAGAAATGTAAGGAAGAGTGGAAAGTTAATGAAGCAAATGATTTAGAAATATTACACTGCCCACATTGTGGTAAAAAAGATACGGTAGAATATGTGATGGTGGACCAACGAGAAAAATACCAAAGAAAGTGGGAGTAGAAATTACTTACTAGCCCATCTATCGACTTCTTCCTTTGTAGGCCAACCCAACACTACTTTACAATCTCGACAAACATATCTAACACCTTTCTGGTAATCAACAAATCTAATATCTTTTGTTTGGTGGGTACAATTATCCTGCATCTTTTTTAATTGTCTTTGATACTCAGATATTTTGTTTAGTATGTTGTCAGCTTTTCCCATAACCTTAACGGTTTTTAGTTAAATCTATATAAGCACATATCACACAAAGGAGTAAATACCCAAAAATGTACCAACCCCAGTGTATGGATAGTCAACCATCTATATCCATCTATTTTTTTTAAAGTAAATCCACATCCCAACAATTGTTACAACAGTCAAACCTACGAATATCCAGAATCCGTGGTCTCCTGTTAATAACGGAACATCATCAAAATTCATTCCCCACATCCCAGTGTAGAATGATAACGGTAAAAATATTGTGGACCATATTGTTAATAAGTTAAGTCGTTTGTTCATCAACTCATTCTGAGACTTATCTAACATAGCCTCTAAAATCATATGAAGTTCTAGTAAATCCTGATTATCTTTTTTAGTGTCAATTAAATGTTTCTTAAGTCTGTAAAATTCTTTTATATCGATATCCTTACCCTCAAAGATATCTTCCTCAAACCTATCTAACTTTGATTTTATTTTTTCCATAAGTCCATTGTCCATAGTAACGATTCTATAAAATACAAAATACCGACCATTATCATACCATAGTGGGTCCACTCTCCTTGGTGCCCGTAAGTAAAGTCTTGGTAAATAGAGGGAATCGCTGATAACATAATAGATAAACTAAATAATAGTTTTATCCATTTGTTTTCTAAAAATTTTTTCATTGATTGTATTTTTTACTAAACACAAATCCAAATGCCTCTCTGTCCATTTTATAGGAATGGAAAAGGCCTTTTAAGAGTAGGTAAGATATTTTTTTCATAATAATTTGTTTCATTTAATTATATATAATTATCCTTCTAAAATCAATAATATTGTTTATATTTGTAGTGTCCTTGAGGCATAAACAATTTAAAACAAAAATATCATGGAAACAATTTTAACAGTTTTAATTACACTTGGGGTCGTGTCTTTAATAGGTACGGTTTGGGGGGTAATAAGGTTGAACAGAAGGGTCGATGACTTGGAAGTTGCGAGAATGGATATTGATGATGACATTATAAAACTTAGGAATGAACTGGAAGCTGACATTGAGCATCTTCACAGAGAAACGAGTAGAGATAAAGATAATCACAATAGAAATTTGGATAGAAGATTAGATACGGTATGGACAGAGATACACAAAATAATCGACATGTCTCTTATCCCAAACAAAAAATCCTAAATTATAAAAGAGTCCTTCGGGACTCTTTTTATTTTATCTAATATTTATGAATATGGGAAGAGTATCAAAACTTAAAAAAGAAAATATGAAAAAAGCTAACGAGCTTTTAGAACAAGGACACCAACAAAAATATCCATCAAAACAAAATGTACCTTTACAACCATCAGCTAATGTGGTTAATAACTCAAAATCATTTGTTAATAAGATGAATGGGTTAAAAGAAAGTATTATTAATGAAGAACCAGAAAAAGACACTTATTGGATGATAACAAAAGCTAATAGGGAAAATTTAATTAACCTTGGTGGTGTGGCTGAAGAAATAGGAAGGTCCGCAACAAATAATTTTAAAAAATACTGCAAATAAGTTAATCTTCGTCACACTCATCTATTTCTACATCGAAGGCTTTTCCAGTCGTATCTGAAAACCCATCACCAATTAATTGTAAACCACCATACCACATTTCTTGTATAATCTCAAAAATACTATCTGTAGTCTCAATCTGATTAACAATAAGTTTCAATTTCTTTATATCAAACTCCTCATCACCACCAATCTCAAATTCACATGTATCTAATGTTCCTTTTTCCCAAGTTATAAAACTTATCATTGTACCTGTAGCAAAAATTGGATAGTCTTGAGATTTGGTTTCGATTTGTGTGTCACCAGCTTCAAACTCATATTCTTCATCATCTACTGTTACATATAATTTACAACTTAGGTTACCTCCCATGAAATGTCCTAGGTCGTCACAATCATACCATTGACCTCTATCTTCTAACACCTCTTCTAGGTCATTCGTTAGTACTGACTCCATGTCATCGTCATTCTCTTCACAGTATTCTCTAACTTTTTTTAATTCCTCACAAGTAAAATTACTACGAGTAATTTCATGTCCTGTCCCACCTAATATAATTTCTATTTTTTTCATTACCAATTATGTATTATATTTGCTATTATAATTAAACAAGTAAGAACATTTATCCCTACAATAATAGTTCTTAATATTGCTACTGAATTATCGTATTCTTCTGTTCTTTCATCACTAAAAGAACCAATAGTGAATTTCCATACCGTCCATACTTTTTTCATTTACGAATGTTTTCTTTTTACTTCCCATTTATCTTTGGGTAATTTAACCCCATACAAATAGTACTCTTTAATTTTTTGTTCTTTATTCACTACAGCAGGGCCTTTATTGTTATGTGTTTTCATAACCCCCTTACATTCCATAGCATAAGTGTGAGTTTTGGACCCATCACTCTCTTCTCTCGTAAATTCTTTTATTTCATATCCAGCCATATATTAATTTTTTAAAGTTTTAGTACTATAAAGATACCAAAAATAAATTCAATCGTCAATAAATGTTTAAGTGGTTTACCAAGTATTTATATAAAAAGACTATTATGAAAAATAACTCATTTATCCTTTTAAAGGAAGAAAAAGAAAGAATAAAAAAACTTTATGAAGCAACGACTGCAAGTGCTGCGGGTTCATATAATCAACCAATGGGGTTTTCTGCTCCTGGTTTGGGTGGTGATGTAGAGGTAATTGATATGGAAACTACTTTTATAGATGGTGACAATATACAAGATGGTTCAGTAGAAATAAATTTAGATATTGAGGATATTGCGGACTTACTTAGTGTTAATGAAGAAGAAAGAATTAGAAAAATCCATAGAAAAAATTCTACAATTCAAGAACAAATTGACATGCCTGAAGTTTCTGTAGCGTGTTTAAATTGTTTGAGAGGAGCTTTAAAAGGTGAAAGAGTAGTCAATGGTATTGAACTTGGAACGTATGACTATACATCTCACGCGGAAACAATAATTGGGATGGTTATTAAAGCTAAATTAGGTATGGAACCTACCACAAAAGAAATAATGGAAATTATGGCGAAGTTAAGTTCAACTATAAATGTTATGGACGCTCCTTTTATAGCAGCTAATTTAATGGGTGAGTGTGGTGTAGGTGGTAAAACCGCATTAGAAGTGTGTATGGAGGATGTAGACATGGACATGACATTAGGATATTAATAAAATGATAATTAATATAATTTAAAAGACCTCTTTTAGGGGTCTTTTTTATTTATTATGTTTATATTTATAATATATGTACAACTTTAATAACACATTAAGAATTTACAAAGATTCAGACCGTAGAACGTTTGCTAGATTTATGATTGATTTACTACAATCAGTCTATGAACCACAAAATAGGTGGACAAAAATAGAAACTGAAGCATGTAAAACTTATAGAGCTGGTGTAGTAGACTATGATGGTGATGAAATTAGTTGGTCACCCCTAAATAAGGTAGATGCACATATATTTGTACTCGCTTTAATCTTGAATGAATTAGAAAAAGCGGGGTTAGAACCTGTAAAAGATGGTAAGGTAGACATGGATGTTCTTTTTGAATCCTCTGAAACTATAAAAAATGACTTTTTAGCTGAAAATGGTAAATTTTATGAAGAGGTTTTATCTTTAATAGAAAGAAGTTCAGGTCCAGGAGATAGAAATGAAGAAAATGCTTTGGAATATTTAAAAAATATTGAAACTAGACCAGGAAAATGGTTAAGAATGTGCCCCGGAGACGAAAGAGATGTATTCGGTGGGATAGATTTGATAAAAATGAATGATGATGGGTCGGAAATGACGTTTCAAGTCAAACCATTTAGGGAGGCATACAAGGATAATGGTGTGGTAACTGTAAATGGGGTAGGAAACTCTAAAGATTATAAGGTAGATTTCCTAGTTTTGGTGGGACAAGGTCAAAATAACGGAAATTTCCTATTAATTGATAATAAGGGACCAGTTAAAGCTGGTTATGGGACATATTCCTTCCCAGAAAGACTCTTAAAACGAGATTCTGGTAATTTGGTGGAAAATTTTAACATTTTTAGAGAAATTTTTATATTATAACCTAAAATGAGAGACTTAATTAAACACATACTCAAGGAAGAACTCTTAAAAGAAGAAAAAGTCGTTAATTTTGATACCCCTAACAATAATTTTGTCGTAATAGCTGGAGGACCGGGTGCTGGAAAGAGTTTTATCACTAAAAATCTAATAAATTTAGATAATGTGAAGAATTTTAATGTTGACCAGGTTCGAGTGATGACAGCAAAGAAGTTATGGGGTGATGAATGGGAAGAAAACATATCTACACCGGAAGGATACCAAAAGATACTTGATATGACCTTCACAACGTCGGACCCACGTAATAAAACAGTTAAATTTCTTAAAAGTTTCTTGGAATATGAAAGAAATCATCCAGTTAATATAGTTTATGATGCTGGTGGTGGTCAAGAACAGGTAATGAAAGATGTTCACAAGTTAGCCAAGGATAATGGGTTTAATACCACACTAGTTTATGTTAGAACACCATTAGAATTAGCACAAATGAGAAATGATGAACGACCAAGAAGTCTACCCTCCGACATGGTTGCGCAATACCACCAAAAAGTTAAGGATAATATGAGAAATATGATACCTATTTTCGATAATGTGTGGACAGTAGACAATAAAGAACTTATAGATTTATCTGATAGACCATCAGAAAATATAGAAAAGATAAAATAAGAAGTATTTATAATAAAAACAAAATGTCAAAGTTATTTAATTTATCAGAAGAAGAAAAAAATAGAATTAGAGGGTTACATTTAACAGAATCTAAGGATAAAAGAATTACATCAGTATTATCTGAACAAGGTGCTGTTAGTCCACGTGGTAAGGAAACACTTAGTATAACAATGAATTTTGGACCAGGAGAAGATACTTCTAATTATAAAACTTGGGTTATTGACCCTGTTCATCTTAAGGATGGTCTGGAATGGGTTAAGGAGTTGAGGGTTTTACTTGATAATGGAATGGCTGGTGATAGACCATTTATCCATATAGAAGGGGGTACTTCTGGTACAGGTGACTCCAAAAGAAATCAAGAGGTAATGAATGATAGGATGGACAGTGCGTTAGAGGAACTAGAAAGTGCACTAAGAATAATGAAGATAAAAGGAAAAGATGGGTTACCATATAGTTCAGAAGGATTGAAGGGTAAGACCAGGTTTAGTAGAGATTATGATATGATTGAACCAGGTTCTATATTAAATAATCAACAAGTGCCTACTGACCCAAATGACCCATTTTTTAAAGATAGACAATATATTACAATAACACTTAACCCAGCCACAGACACACCAGGATATGATAGTTTAGCTGACCAGTTTATGGAAGCTACTATAAGAAATAATCTAGGTTACTCAGAAGAAACAGTATATGGAATTTTAGATAAATTACGTGACAAAGCTGACTTTGAAGAATTTAGTGCAGAACTAGAAAGAAGTTATGGTATGGATTTCTATGGGATAGCTTGTGACAAGATAACCCAAGATTTAACACCAGATTGGTTTGACAAAATAATAGGTAAAGACCCAGAAGATGAGGTAGTTTTTGCTACGGAAATTGGTCCCGGTGATACAACCATTAATGCTCACCTAAGAAGATTAGGGGTAGACCCAATTAGTTGTTAAACGGTTTTAATTACTTCTAATTTTACTTCGGGATACTCTTTCATAACCTCTTTTACGGAGTTAATGTGTTTGTCCTTATCTTCCCAGAACTTTACAGATTTACAATTTTTATATTTATCTAAAATTTTTCTAACACGATTACCTTTATTTCGGTCCTCACCATCAATTAAATAATAATCCTCAAACTCATAGCCTAATTTTTTTAGTAACTTAACTAAAGAATCTTTAACCTCAGTAATTCTATTAGATAAAATGAGGAACAACCCATCAGGGTCATAATTCATCATTCTAACATAATCTTCTCTTGTTTTTTGAATTAGTTTAAAATTTAATTTTGGGTCTAAACTCTCCTTTTGGTCTAGATATTGTATTGTTTCTTTGTAGGGTAATTCGACAATTGTATTATCGAAGTCAAATAGGTATATATTCATAGTACAAAGATACAATATTTTTTTAAATGAATCTATATATATTCTATTTAATTTTTTTACTTAAATTAAGTATTTATTTAATATGAAGAATCTATTTGAAATATCACCTGAGGAAAAAGATAGAATTAGAGGATTACATGAAGGTTATAAAACTGTTCATGGCACCACTAGTTTATTAAATGAACAAACAACCGATAGAACTATACAAGGAACTTTATTAGACTTCGACACTAAAGAACCTTTAGTAGGTGGGAGTATCTTTATAAACGAAAGGAAAGGTGATAAGAGTGCGGGAACTACTGCCGATAGTGAAGGTAAATTTAAATTAGAAGGAATAAAACCAGGAGAAACACTAACTATGTCTTTTGTTGGGTATACAAGTAATATAGTTAATGACAATATAATAGATATAAAAAATGGTGTAGATGAAAAATACTTTTTAAAACCAGGAATACAAACAGGTGAGGTGGTGATTAAAGCTGAGAGAGAAAAGTTTGTTGGGTGTATGGACCCAGAAGCTAAAAACTACGACCCAAAAGCCTGGATTGACTGTAAAGGTAAAGAATTTAAAGATGCAAAATATAGTGTTAAAGATGGTGAATCAAGTATAGAGTTACCGACCGTTGGAGATTACGACACTTCTTGTTGTGAATATTATGAAGGATGTCATGAGGAAGACGCTGCAAATTATTATAAAAAAGATAAGGAATTAGTAAAACTTGAAGAAGAAGGTAAAACTATTAAAGCTTGTAAAAAATGTTGTAAGAAAAGTACGCAAGGATGTAAAGACGCAAGGGCTCTAAATTACGACCCAAATCTTGATAAGGGTTGTGAAGATACAAATAATGATGGTAGTCCTGATTGTTGTAATTACGCTAAGGACCAAAGAGGTGTGGTGGAAACAACACGAAAAAACTTTCAGCAATACTATGGTGATAGATTAATTAGTTCAGTTATTAATCTCTATAGTAATGAAAAGGGGAGAAACGAAAGAGACATTAAAAAATTAGTAGGAAATCATAAAATAAATAATGCCGTACCACAATTTATAAGAAGTAGTGACGGTAACCACATAGGGTTTATCATTCCATTACAAGCAGATACTGAAGCTATTAGAAAACTTAAAGAAAAAATATCTTCTACTAGGAACCCAAAGAAAAAAGAAAAACTAAAACAAAAATTAAAAGAGGTATCATCTAATAATGTAGAGATAGTTGTAAGATTCGGGAGGAACCTAAAAGATATACTCACATTCCAAAACTACAAAGATGGTCCAGAGATTTACCTTAGACCAAAAGGTAGTGAGAAAAGAGGAAAACGAGTATATGTGGGGCCTACAGAATTTAATCAAGTAGCACTTACAAAAAGATTAGTTCCTTTTTTACAAGCTTTAAACAAAGCACGTGACCTTGTACCTCAAACGGATTCTAATTTCGATGAATAATCGAAACATAATATTTTATTTGTCGTATAATATAAACACCACCAAAGTAATAAAATATTTAACCCCCTAAAGTTTGTACATTTAAAAAAAAATGATTATCTTTGTAGTGTAATTTAACCAATCGTCTAACCAAATAAAAAATAAAATTATGAAAAAATTCCTCCTACCACTTCTTACTGTTCTAGTTATCTTTACTTCATGTGAAAAAGAAGATGATTTGTTTACACCAGTAAATCCACCAAATACAAATACTAATATGAATAATACCGATACTACAACTATTAATAATACTGATACAACTACAAATAATAATGGTGTTACTGTTTTATCACCATCACAAACACTACCTTTCTCTTTCGCTACTGTCCTTGGGGAGGGATATGATGTTACTACAGCAGAGTTCGCTATTAATTGTTCAGAACAAACCACATTATTGGTAGATACGTCATATTCATATACTAGTACAAATTATACTTCACCAGTACCAGCCCAAAAACAATATGGAAACGGTTATATATCTTTATACTCTGGACCAATGAGTCCAGTATTTAACGGACAAGGTGCACAAGGGGTCTTCGCTACAACTACATACCCAGTAAACAGTAACTACTGGCCGAGCCACTCTTTAGATTTTGAAGAAGAAATGATGTTAAGTCATATTATGTCTTATAGTTACACACCAGGAGTTTTAACTTTAGATTTACTAACATATGCATGTGGTGGAGATATGGTAGAATGGACGGTAGATTTAATGGTGACGGAGTATAGTGATGGCACAATTGAACTATCTATAGACCAAGGACCAAATACAACAATGGATGGTCAAATTACGTGGGACTCACACTTAAAACTTACACTCCAAAAGAACTTTTAAAAGTTTAATAAAATTATAGTCGGTCAAAATATCCCAAATCAAAAGTTTGGGATATTTATTTATAACATGTTACGCACCCTGTGCGTTTATTTATAAATAAAATGAAATATATATATTAATTTATGGCCAATTATAATTGCACCCCACTGGGATGTATTCAAGACCCACTTGGTACTTACCCAGACCTACAATCCTGTCAATCCGCATGTGTCGGATGGGGATGTCCACCACAATTAACAACAAATACAAATATTATCTTTGCTTATGATGGTTCCGGGTCGTACGGGAGCGCACAATCACGTTTGGGTATGTTTAAATCTGCAACTGCATGGACAGAAACTTTAGCACAAGCAGGGTGGGTTGGGACCGCGGACCATACTATCATGGGGTATCAAACAACTACTATAGGTAATCCTATTGATGTTACGACTCCATCGGGTATGGTTTCTCTTACTGGTTGGGTGAATTGGGCTGAAGACTGGTTAAGTCACGGGTTGATACCTTATATCCTCACAAACCAAGTTAACGGCGTGCGAAATGCGTCAACTAGTTTATGGCAAATGTTACATACTGGGAGTGATGCGGAGATTCCTATGAATGTACAATCACAATACTTTAGTAATTATGACCGGAGACCTAATATGGCGGTTACTGGAGCGACTTATCCTTCAGTCCCTACACTTGTAGTTTCTTTTTGCCACCAATCTTCTAATTTTAATTACTCTAATTCCAGCTACCAAATGGAGTATGACCTTTGGTCAAAATTATATGATAATGCACCAAATCCTGACTATATGAAGGCATTTTTATTTCCTGTAAAAAATGAATGTCAAAGTTCTACGTGGTGGTACACATTACAACAAACTTTAACATTTGGAGTCCAGGCAATACTAAAAGGGAATCAAGATGATACCGCAAACGGTGGTACTGGTACACTTGATGGTACGTGGATTACCTATCCTACCGGTTCAATGATGCCTAACGGAAGTATATGTCCTCCAGGAAATTTCGGAGCACAAGGGGGGTGTACTACAGCACCGCTTGGACCTGCAACCCAAACTCCTTGTATTCAAGGCCCTTGGGCACCTTGTGGTGCTAATGGTGCCACAGGGCAGTTTTGTTACTGGTCAGAGACTTTACCAGTAGACTCTAATGGAATTGCAATACCCGGAAACTGGTACACTTGGGCAGCCTCAGCCGCAGCTGATTTATCAGTTAATAATTTTTGGGTTGCAGGTAGCCCAACATGGGGTGGATTAGAGGATAAAGGTTGGGGGATTAATGTAAGTCTTTTAGGTACAGACTCAGCTTTACTATCTGCCGCTTTAAATGATTCAGTAGGTACCGTAGCTACTCCAGCTACAATTTGTATTTCTGCAGAAACAGATTATACAACATCTACGGATTATCCTTACCCAGATTTATTAGCTTGTAATAGTGTATGTTTCCCATTACTAGACCCATGGTTATGTCCGCAAGATGGAACACCTTGTATTCAAGACCCAACAGGAACATTCCCTTTTGGTCCTGGTACACCATACGCAACAGTTGATGACGCTTATACCGCATGTACCGCACAATGTCAGAATGTTACAGCATATACTTGTAGTAATTATGGTTGTGTAGAAGACGTGGACGGAATATTCCCTAGTTTATCAGCATGTACAGCACAGTGTCAATCTTATTCATGTACAACAAATGGTTGTTACGGTCCTTTTGTAGGAACGGGGAATACAGGAACTTATTTAGAAATGTCCTCATGTACCGCAACATGTTATCACTTTGAATGTGTAACATCTAGTTACGCGGCATCAGGAATCTTACCAAACGATTATAACTCTGCATCATCAGGAACAACAAACGGTTGTTTACAATTACCTGGTAGTGGAGGAACAAGCCCTAATGCTTTAGGGTTTAACGAATACACAACTTTATCTGCTTGTACGGCTTCTTGTGTGTCTTGGCAATGTTGTGAACCACTATCAATAGGCCCAGACAGTGTAATGTATGTTTACTACGACATTACTTCTATGGACGCCACTCAAACACAGAACGCTATTAAAGGTATTATTGATTGGACGGAAAACCATCTAGAATTTACAGGACATACCTATCACATGTTATGGTGGTCGGAAAGATGGTTAGCTTTCCCTACTGTCGCATACGATATGGATGTGTATAGATTTACCGATGGGGTACCTTCATCTTACCTTACAGACCCTAATAATTTAGCGGCAGGTATAAGTTATGACGCACCAGCTATTTGGGGTTATATGGGGTTTGGTCAATCCTCCTCAGCATACTGGACCTCTTCGACTAGTAAACCTGTACAAGCGTTAAGAGATGTATATCATCCAACAACTGGATTTGATTCTTGGATTACACCAGGCACATATAATGGAAACGCAACACATACTGTTCATGATAGTTTTTCACCTGGAAGTACCAGCCCAACTTGGACGAATGGTCAGGTTACAAAAGGTTATGGTGGAGTAATGACGGCATCTACGTCAGACGACGTAATTACCATAATATTCGAAGACGAGTCAGTTTCTCAATACCATTACCAGGGTAATGGTACTTCATTTGGTAATGAACCACATCAAGCCTATAAAGATGACCACACAAGATATTTCGCGATACACGACGCTGTTACCGCAACCACTCAAGGTGGGGGTACCGGAGGTAACATAAGAAGTTTTCTCTACCCTACAGTTACTACTTTAGGTGGTTCAAATACTGCAGCCAAAGGTTTTGCTTTACATTCTATAGCTGCGATAGATAGTGGGACCAATAGTCCACTAGATGGTAAATGGACTTCAGCAACATATCCTTTAGATAATAACGCTTATGGGTATGTACAACCTTGGACACACGCTCAATGTAGCGTAATTACTCAGCTAAGTATATTAGTTTCACAAAACCCTTACTGGACTGGTACAGTACCAACATGGGGTGGACTAGACCAATATGGATGGTCAATTAATTTTAGATTTGACATATATGACCAAACTATTTTTGAAGAAGATTTAACTTCATTTATGACCGGTAGTTCTCAAGCGTGTACAACTATATGTACATCAGGACATACTGCACTTGATGCCGAATTCCCATATAGTTCACAAACTCTATGTGAGGGACTAGTTAGTTTAGGTGAGTGTACGGGGTGTACTAAATTTAATTGTGGTCCAAACGGATGTTATACAGCAGCAACTGGAGAATTTGATTGTCTATCTGATTGTACGGCATCTTGTTATTCTTATTCATGTACAACAACAGGTTGTACAGACCACAACCCACCAACAGGAACAACTTTCCCATATACATCAACAGATGGTGTGAGTTATTATTCATACTATGGTAGTGGTGGTACATTTAGTAGCAATACTGATTGTGAGTTAGTATGTAATAGTTGGGAGTGTGGTCCTGGTGGATGTTATATGCAAACAAATGGTACAGGAGGAACTTATAGTAGTGAGACACACTGTCAGCTTGAATGTTCAGGTTATAACTGTGACCAACAATTCGGGTGTATCCCAGAGATTGGTAATGACTATGAATACGCAACATTACTAGAGTGTCAGACTGGATGTACTTATTGGGAGTGTGATGTGGTACTGGGGTGTATATCAAAAACCGGTGTTACGACAGGTTCCATATACGAATTTCAGAGTCAAACCGCATGTACTAATTATTGTGCATCATTTAATTGTGGAGTAAACGGATGTTATGAATTAAATAATTTATCAGGTACGTACCAAGATATAACTCTATTACCTATAATTTCATCTGCAGCATGTACCGCATCTTGTATATCATTTAATTGTGGTACTTCAGGTTGTAGTGAAGTAACAGGTACTGGTGGAACTTATAGTACTTCAGCTTCTTGTACAGGAAATTGTGTATCTTATTCTTGTGGTACCGATAGTAATCCTGGTTGTAATTTATGGAACGTACCAAACTACGGTACAGGTGGTACTTGGACATCAGTTATAGACTGTGACAATAATTGTATATCTTGGGAATGTGGTTCTGAAGCTTTGGGGGATTTATACAACGGAACCCCAACGGGATGTCTACCACAATCATATACAGGTGGTTCATTTAGTAGTTTAACACATTGTTTGGAGGAGGGATATGACTATCTATCACCAGACTATACAAATACTGGTAATTGTACAACTTGGGATTGTTCTGCTACTGGATGTATACCATTGACTGGTACTGGAGGACAATTTGTTTCACTGTCATCTTGTACGGGCGTATGTACATCATATGAATGTATTCCAGGTACAGCAACAAAACCGGAAGGTGGTCAGATATGGACTGGTGGTGGTTGTACACTCTATAACTCACCAAACTACGGTACTGGTGGAACTTTCCTATATGAATGGCAATGTAGTGGTGAATGTAGGTCTTGGGACTGTACAAGTACGGGATGTACTGAAGTAAGTGCAGGTGCGGGTAGTGGAGCAACTTATCTAACTGCATTAGCTTGTGATAGTGGATGTACGTCTTATAATTGTGGTGACACCGGATGTACCTCACAAGTAGGTTCGGGAGGAACTTTCTTTAGTTCTACAAATCCTGATTGGGGTGTCACAGCGTGTACAGCAACATGTATCTCTTATGATTGTGGTATACCAGGATGTTACCAATACAATCAACAACTAGGAGGTGGTTCAGGGGGAACTTTCTATAACGCTACCGCATCAATATCAGCATTAACAGCTTGTACCGCAGCGTGTATATCATACGAATGTACGACAGGTGGTTGTTCAGACATACAAGGTACTGGAGCAACAAATTCTTTCTCAGCTGAATCAGCATGTACCGCTACATGTATTAACTGGGGATGTCTAAACAACCCAATAGAAACAAACTGTGAAATTTATGCATATTACGATACAACCTCAATGGACTTTAACGCGGTAAAAACGGCGATTACTGGTCTAGAGGATTGGATTACGACCATACAAAACTTTACTGGTGGTTTATACCACACATTAGTTAATGATGAAAGGTGGCTAAGTTGGGCTAGTTCAGTATACCATTCAGAATTTACAGCAGGAACCTCATCCATATTCCAAAACCCAACAGCAATGATGATTCATGATTGGGCGAGTGGGTTGTCTATGACGAATGTTTATGATAATATGGCACCGGGTAATTCTACATTCCTATTCCCAGGAATAACAACAACAGGTCCAGCACCAGCGGCCTCACATACGGATTGTGTTTTAGTTATTACATTTATAGATGAGTCAGGACCTAATAATGGTCTGGGTACAACCAATGTTTATACTTCGGATGACGCGGGTAGTGTGAATAACGCTATTCCTAATTTTGCAGGTATTTTATCTAACCCACTAGACCAACCAACACCAACGTGGAAAGTAGACTTTACCGCTTACTCAGCTACATATGCTACAGTAACTACAGCAGGAGGGTCATTAAACTGTTTCATGTACCCAACAGAATCTTTCCAACCTCAGTCACCGGATAATGAATTATTCGCGTTACACGTGGTTGCAGCTATTGATTCAGGAAATCAAGCAGTGGGAACTCAAGGAGAAAATTGGTTACCAGGTACTGCACCACGTAGATTAATTAGTGGTGGAATCCTAGGTGGTGTACCAGAGCTATGTTCAATAGCAGACTTAACAGCTTTAGAGGTTAGTAATCCTTACCTCTTGTCAGTTGATTCCTACACACCAAATGTAGGTAACCTAGATACTAAAGGATGGGGTTATAACATAAACTTTGGTTCTTACACCCCAGGTGGATTCAATAGTGATTTGAGTACTTTCTTAAATACAGTATCTTCTAATTTAACCTTATGTGTGTCAGCAAACACCATACCAACGATAGAATATCCATTCCCTACTCAATCTGCGTGTACTGCAGATTGTTACTCTTATGAATGTACATTCAATGGTTGTGTTGAATTTAACGGAACAGGTGGTACACCGACTTATTACCCTACTTTACTAGAATGTGAAAGTGCGTGTACTTCATGGAATTGTACAACTACAGCATGTACAGTACAAGTAGGTACTGGAGGTACTTGGTTGAGTTCAGGAGCCTGTACCACAGCATGTACATCATTTAATTGTGAAGATATTACCACATACACCCCAAGTGTGTCGTGGCCAATAGCAAATGGATGTATAGAACAAACGGGTTCTGGTGGAACATTCTATGGAGCGGCAGCTGGAAGTTCAGGTAGTTCTATATTTGGTTGGTCCGCATGTACTGCAGATTGTCAATCATGGAATTGTCTTGTAAATTGTACCGGTGGTACAACAGGATGTACAGCATGGCCAAATACGGCAGCAACATATACCGCTTTAACCTCGTGTACCGCAAGTTGTTCTATAGATTGGTATTGTACAGAAGCATATGAAATGGATACGTGTGATGGTTTAACAGATACCACTTATGTAGATATGAATTTCTATGGTAGTGGAATACCATATTTTTCTGATAACCCAGGTAATCACACTCTAACTTTTGCAAATTATAAGTTTACAAGAATTCTGGACCCAACACTACAAGCTTCATATACTACACCATGTGTTTCACCTTGGAACGCTTCTCATTACCAAGGACCACTACCTACGAGTATAGACCCATTACAACCATACTTACCGAGTACTCTGGGACGTTATTCTTATATACAATATCTAGAAATATATGATACAACTTCACCAATACCATATCCAGGTAATGTTATATCTGGACCACACATTAATTGGAGTAGTACTATCGCTGGTATATTAGGAATAAGTGACCAATGTTTACAAACTCAAGGATTGTCAACAAGTTCAAGCTGGTTGGATGTACATGCAGCTCTTGTTAGTTGTAACTACAACTTACATGCAACTTACAATTGGTGTACTTGTTATGAAGTACCGTGTGATGTTTTCTGTGACGATGGTAATGTTACCATACCTGTTACAGCACAAGGACCATTTACTACTTCAGGTGCAGCAGAATCAGCATGTTGTGTAAGTGTAACATATAGTTGTATAACTGGTACAGAGATAGATAGTTGTAGTGGTAGAACAACTTTACCAGGACAATTTAATTCTACAACAGATGCTTGGGATTGGTTAGCAGTTAATTTAGGAAATACTGATTTAACTACTTTACGATACGAGTCGACAACTCCAGCCGTAAATGTTAGTGGGGCATGTGCAGGACCAAACGGTGGTGTACTATATGAAATAGCACCAGTAACATACTCATTACTAAACCCAAATGTAAGTTATAATACTTGGAATTTATTTATAAATCAGATGCAGGGTGCTGGTACAACAGGTATCTTATCGGGTATGAGTTATACAGATGTAAACACTTATGTTTACGCACAATCAGGCCAAACTATACAAGTATGTGATGAAATATGTCATTGTTCAGTTATACCATGTGAATGTATTGAACTTTATGATGGTACAGGACAATATTTAACACATGAAGACTGTATGTCAGGTACTAGTACTTTAGCAGCATGTTGCCCAAATACCGGTACAACTGGTACGTCTTGGGATTGTGTGTCAGGCATAACATACCTACCAATATGTGACACAAAACCATATATTGGTAACTTTAACGACCAGTTTGCCACGGTTGACTACTTTAGAGTAGGAAACCCAACAGGTATCTTTGGACAACACAAATACACAGCAAGTAATGTTATAGATAATAACGGTACTAGTAGTGTAGTCATACCAAACACATGGGCAGAAGTACAATCTAGTACTAACCCTGGGTACACATGGCAATCATGTTATAAAGAATTTAGTTTAACGTTATGGATTGCGGCGACGGTCGCTTATAGACCATATCAGTATATTAAAAGTATTTCACACCCAGCAGTTACAGGTGGTTTAGAGTATACTAACTGGAATGCATTCTATACAGCGGCAGCAGGAGCTTTTACACTAACAACTTCGTTAAACGCTCTCCAAGTTTGTCAAAGTATCGACAGTCAATATTGGGGTAGTAATAACTTTGGTTGTGTGGTAGATACAATGAAGTGTTGTAACCAAGAAGATTGTTATTGTTACGAAACATTTACAACAGGGGGTACATACTTTACCGAAATACAATGTCTCGACCCATTAACTGGTTGTTGTCCAGAATATACTGGATGGACATGTGAAGTCGTAGACCCAATCACTTTAGCTGTAACAACTTCCTTACCTTGTTACTTTATTAGCCAAAGTTCACCAATAATGTTATACCACACTATTGATACACCACTCAACATACCATTAGGAGGTGCACAATGGGAGTGTGACCAAAACTTTAGTTATTGTGACCCAGTACCAGTAGGAGAGATGTGGTCTTGTGTGACAACGCAAGTTAACACATGTGACCCTAACGGGGATAGTTTAGGTGAAATAACTGGAACCACACTAGGTCCAAACATGGTACAAACCGACTTTACTTATGGTCAAGTACCTGGTTACCAATTACACCCTTCAATGTTATGTGATAACCCAACATACCCACTTGTGGGCACCTGTCATACTCAATATCCATTCTCAAGTAGTACAGACCAATTCTGGCCACTACTACAATCTACATCTCTAGCAATAGGAGCTTATTTAGGTGGGTATGGTCAAGTAGAAAGTATATTAACTGATTATCACTATTATGACCCATATACACCATTATCGTCTACTACATTCCAGTTAGGAAGTGTGGATATATTAGGTACAAGCCTTATAAACCCTAATGACCCA
>Ga0080013_1002705_pt1 | contig 20192 bp, 15 predicted proteins | sample ETNvirenome_6_85_FD_69236 | JGI IMG/M metagenome (GOLD analysis project Ga0080013, IMG submission 69236) | Marine viral communities from the Pacific Ocean - ETNP_6_85 (SPADES assembly) (version 2) | ecosystem: Environmental > Aquatic > Marine > Oceanic | place: Pacific Ocean | collected 2013-06-19 | reverse complement strand
ATCTTTTCCATCATCGTCTACACCTACGGTAACTGTATCAGTAAAGGTTTTTGCTCCAGTAAAGGTTTGTGTTCCACTTAAATGTGCTGTATCTGAATCAAGATACGCAGAAGCAATTGCAGTACCTTGCCATACACCAGTACCTATAGTACCTGTGGTAACCAAGCCTGTCATTGTCGTAATACTATTTTGTGTGGCTGTTGCAATAGTGCCTGCTATAGAACCACCAGAAACATTGATACCTGCACTAAATACTGGTATCTGATTCATAGTAACGACACCTGCACTAGATATAGCTATTGAGTCAGCATCTCCTGCTGAACCTATAGTTCCGGCATTAGGTATAGTTAAGCTACCACTTAAAGCAACATATCCATTTGTGCTATTGGTTATTGTTTCATCGTTCTCAAGGATAATACCTGCCGAACCTGTAACATCAATACTAACAGGGAAAGTTACTGCTCCACCATCAGCTATTGTCATAGCATTATCGCCATCAGTATAGCCAATACCTGTTGTCTGTACTTCTCCAGGTACATTGATACCTGCTGCTCCATCTAATATTTTCATATTGGTTGCATCGCCGTTGTCAGTAAACACAAGGTCTTTTGCGTTAGTGACTAGTTTCACGGTTACATCCCCAGAATTTCCTTCTGTAAATCGCAGTACCTCTGTACCACTATCTTCAAAAGTCCAGATACCACTACCTGAATCAAGGTTTATAGCTCCTGCCGCATCTACATCCACAGCACCGTCAACAACAAAGTTTAGATTGGCTGCAGCAGCAGCATTGTCAACGGTAGTAATATTTAAAACTCCATTGGTAGCAGCAGCAACGGTTACTGTATCACTACTACTTGGAGTCATTACTATCGAGTCATCGGTAATAACCGTACTGCCTATAGTAAAATCAGTAGTTGCATCCACAGTACCTGCAAATGTGACATTAGCTCCACTAAACGTAGCAGCCGCAGTACCTGACGAACTGGACTTTATTAAAAGTTCACCACTATTATTGGTCAATGTTCCAAATAGAGTACCGCCATCTTTAAGAAATACATCTCCTCCATCTGCATCAAGAATAATATCAGTACCTGCATCTAATTCTATTCCACCTGCATCTGAAAGCAATTCAATAGAACCTGTTCCGGTTCCCTGATCTGCATGGATAACAATTGTCTCTGAGGTCCCTCCGTCAGCTGTGAGAAGAATAGCATTAGCACCATTCAAGCCTGACTTTACATTGATACCCCCAACGTCTGATAGTAATTGAATACTAGCAGAACCTTCAGTAGCACCAGTACCTTGATCGTTAAATAATGTCATCGATGAGGTCGTTCCACCATCGACTGTAATATTGACTGCATTAGCTAGGTTAGCTGTACTTCTGATGCCAACTCCACCTGCATCAGATAAGATGTTGATGGATTCAGCTCCCTCAGTTACTGACGTACCTTGGTCTGCATGTATTTTTATAGTGCCGCTAGTACCTGCATTCTCTCTTAAATATATTGCTGCTGCGGCATCGTTAGTACTGACTAGGTCTATATCTCCAGATGAATCTACCTGAACATCCGATACGTCCCAATCCACACTACCATTTACATCCAAGATACCTGGGAATGTAACCGAACTTGAAGTTATCGTACTGTTAGGAGTGATTGTTAAATGCGTTACATATGTTCCGGCTGATGCTATATCATTACCAATTGTCATGACTCCTGCATCAGCAACATTAAATTTCCACTCATCTCCTGCATCATCTCCTTCGTCAGCCTTCATGTAAAATATAGCAGCATCTCCTTCAGCTGCGAGTATTGTAAATTCTGCATGGGCACGACCATTACTGGCATCATGAAGATGACCTGAAGTCGTACTCAGCACATCATCCCTTAAATTGTTATATTGACTGGCGGTCGCTTGTTCGCCACTACTTACGGTACTACTGTTTGCCATGTTTTACCCCCATGCGAAATCACCCCACCTAATGTTGTTCCATGAGTTATCACGGTTAGGTTTGGCTTCTCTTAATGTTAAATTTATCGCTCGTGAAAATATTGGATTACCGGCTGCTCCGCTTGAAGCCCTCACCTGCGTTTCCGACATTTCAGTTATTGATGCAAAATAATCGTCATTGTCCACATCAGTCAAAATAATGGGAGCCACTTCTTGTTGAAGAAAATCCAAATTAGCTTTTAACTGCTTTAAACCAAGTGCGTATCTCACGCCCTGCAGACTTCTCATATCATCTTCAACAGCTGCTGTTATACGCCACCTTTTTAATCTGTCTGGCCTCCATGTCATGCGTAAGGTAAAACCTTTAAGGACCGGAGAAGCAGTAGAACTTCCGCTTTCTAATTTAAACCTTAGCTTCACACGTTTGCCAATCACTCCTGAGTCGAAACTTATAACTCCTGATGGACTGCCGGAAAATACACTGGATGTACTGTTAACATTTGTCCAACTCGTGTCGTTATCAACTTGATACTGAACACTTATTTTTTCTGTAGATGTTAAATTCTCAGACGTTATGGATATCTCATTCATGGCTTTATATACACCAGGTCTGTTGCCATCGTAATAGCTGGTTGTGAAATAACCTGTAGTGATCATCTCAGCGTTGGTTGCCAGTCGTGGCGTATCAGTCCTGTTAGGAAGTAGAAAACGATAGCAGTAAGACTCATCATTTATATCGCCATTGATATACATATACCTGTTGGTATCTCCGCTAGGCTTATGAATTACCATATCGATGGCATCTGAAAGTACTAGAGAGCATACCTGATGCACATACCACTGTCCCTGTACTTCCTTTAACGCATACAGCCAAGACTGCTTTGTCACAGAAGCTGCATTCAGATCTTCAACTAATGCGTATAGCCACTGGCCATCTGTACCAAGTGCCCTGACCCTGTTGCCAAAATCACTGAATCCTGGCGATTCAATCACACCTGATATATCCTCAAAATTTCTGCCGTCATACCTTATTAAACCTACCTCTCCTAATGTCGTATAGAACATTCCGTTGTATACTATTCCTCTGGAGAAATTGTCCGTACTAACCATGCTTTCAGCACCAGGATAAACATTTTTAAACTGTCCCTGAGAAAAAAATGTACTGCTTCCTGTATTTAATACATATTGATATAATCCATCTTCTTTTCCTATCGCTATTGTTCCGTCAAGTAACTGATGTACTGTATTGATCTTATGATCGTCTTTACCTGCTTCTATAGCCGTACTCCATATAGCAGCACCGGTAGGGGACGTTGAAAGATGAACATCGTCATCGTTCAGAGTCTTTACTAAAGCATAATTTCCATTCTGATTAAGGCTTTTACTGAATCTATTTGCCTTGTTGCCACTGCCTGTAGCTGCTGTCCATGAAGACATGTCACCTGCATCGCTATACTGATAAGCAGTAGATTCTCCCTGACCGATATACAAACTGTTGTCAAATATTTGTGCTCCTGTTATTGCAGCATGAACTTTCTGTAAGCACCAGTAATCACCGGTATCATCAAATTTCCATACGCACAGGTTTGTAACCGCAAATAAATCAGTTCCCATGAATCCCATCTGTACATTAGAAGCATTAGGTACTGTAGAGCCTGGCAATAATTGAACACTGTCAAAATAAATGGTTCTATCACTACCGCCATCAGCTGTCATGATAAGCCTTAACTGAACCTGCGTTGAATCGCTCTGTAAAGTAACAGCAGCTGAAATGGTCTGATAACTTGTGGATATAGATACTGCATCACCCTGAGTAGTAGGCGTACTTGATCCGCCTGATTCCACAATCTGCATCTTCATAGTTCCGCCTGATTCGCTTCCTCTTACCTTAGCAACAGCTGTTACCGCCTGGCTTACAAGTCTTGCAGCAGGCTGCTCAGACTGTACAGTATTGATAGCTACATAATCGTTGGTGCTCCAAGCACTACCTGTAAAATGATTATTTCCTGTATGTGGGGCAGTCGTATCTATGGCTAAAGTAACATTCGATGTAGTCCAATTCGTGGTAGCCCCTAATTGACCACCACCATTTCTGACTCCAAAGGTCACTGTCTTAGGCTGATACGATAACGAAACTTCGTTAGGTGTGAGTGCAAACGTGCCGTCTGCTATGCCATAATAAGCTGTATCTCTCGGATCATGGTAGAATTTCAATCCGCCTTTTGACCAGTCGTTCTGGTTCCAAACCAATTCCTGGTCTGGAGAAAATTGACCATAGCTTACGTCAGCAGCAGTGGTATCAGGTGCTAATGCAGGAGCAAGGTCCCATCCATATAACAGCTGACCGTCATCACCCCTGAGTATTTTTAGCCCAGTAGTTCTTGAGGATGATGAATCCTTTAATACTACAAATTCACTTTTGCTGCCTCTGGCCATTTAGTAACTCCAATCTGGTATTAGAATTCGTCTTTGACCCAAAGGTTGTGAATGCGTAGATTTTCTTGCTATTTCTTCAAATGCACGATTGCGTAATCCTGCGTATACATTATTGTCAAATGTAGCACTAGCCTGTGCTAACCGCTGATATAGTTCCGCAGCTGCAAAGGCATATAGTAATTCTGTTTTAGGTTTCGCAATTTCCATTGTGTCCGACTCATCAGACACTTCAGTTAAATAGTTTTTACCTTGAATCCTTAGTAATTTTAGATTAGGTAGGTTATATGGAAAATGTATGGAAGTCCTGTCAGTAGTCGATTCCATTTCTGGTACATACTGCCAGTTCATTAAAGGAGTTCCGGATTCCTGTGCCTCTACTCTAGCACCAACAGTCGCTACGGCTTCGTCCAAATAAACGACAAGCCCTGTACTAGCAGCAGCAGTAACTTCAATACCTATTTCTAGTGTACTAAGAGTAGTAGCACTATCTTCATAATGAGTTAATAACTCCCAACCGGTTCCGGTATGCAGTCCGCCATCAGCAGCCGTACCAAGATGCTCGGTTGAGTTTAATTTAATATAAGTTGATATTGTAGATGCTTCATTTGAATGCACCCATATTTGGAAATTAACTCTTTGTCCACTATGCGTGCCAGGTGAACTGATTGACTCATACACAGCTCTTTTAGTACCTGTAGTACCATTTGTTATCTTTGCTGAGTATTGACCCCTAAATACTGCGTAGTTAAAAGGATTTGTTGTAAGCTCCTCCTGAGCCGCAGTTAAATCCGTTTCTACAGTCCAAGTTCCTGGAGTCGATGAATCAGTCCAAGTCTCAAATCCTGGATTAGTTAAGATATTATCTCCGCTTTCTACAGCTGCTATGCCGTCTTCTAGCCTAATACTAGTAGGTCTGTCTTTAATAGATGAGGGTAACTCATAGCGATATTGATTTTCTGATGTATAAATAGTTTTAGATATCGGTACATGAAGAAGTGGAAATGCTTGGACTCTAGCTGAATTGAGAACCTCACGAAGCATAGTAGGGGAATATTTGTGAATTTCAAAATCTACATTCCCTGACTCAGCTGCAAGGTTACTACCTGATACTGTTATTTGACCTGCACTTGCATCATAGGACTTGATCCTTCTGACTACTTGAGCGTTATTAGTACCATGTATTATGACCCAGTGATTCTGAAACAGGTCATCTGTATCTCCTGCTGTATCTAAATCATCAAACCCATAATCAGTTAATTCGGTAGATGTTATTGTAGTACCGGCACCTATCGTGCTGGTAGTTGTCCATGCTTCGCCGTCTTTGCCAAGAATCTCAGCGTAGCCCAGATAATGTCCGAACTGTCTGCGTAAATTCTGTAAGGTTGTTGTTGACATTACTCATCCTCTGGTATTGGTATTTCCTCCGGATCGCCATCGCCGTTCAGAGAAGTAAGAAGATTAACAAAGCCCATTATTGCTCCCTGAATCCTGTTTAAATCAGCAAACAAATTATTTTCCTGTGCCTTATGTCCCTGCAATTTTTCAAAAGCAGCTTTCTCCTGAGCTTTCAAGTTATCTATTTGGCTTTGTAATGATTCTCTAGTTATCTCCATGTTTTCTCCTATGCGTAACCTACGTTAACCTTTAAATTTGTGCCTGGTACGTCTACATATATTCCAGTTCCGAAACTGATTGGAGCACCTGTAAAGTCAAAGAACTGACTAGTAGTTGCAGCTACGGTTATATCTATTATGTCTGTGCCTGAATCATCGGTAGAGTCATTTAATTGAAATGCTCCTCCTGTTGCACCTGCACTTACCGCAACCCAATAAACTACGCCAGGACTGCTTTTGGCAGCACCGTCACTTGTTTTAATACTGACTGCTGTTACTTGTGGCATTTTACTTACCTCTTTTTGCTAGATATTTAAGTCTTCGTTTGCTTGACCATTTAGGTTTTACATCCCATCCTATTCCACTTTTATTTGCTTCAGCTCCAGATTCCCTTGGGTCAGGCATATCGAATTTATTTTTCTTCACATCAACGAACTTTGGGTTGCCTGCTCTGTCAGGTATCATCACCTCTAAGTTTCCTGGATCACCATGCTTTGGCATAATCATTGCATCAGGTGGAGTTCCTCCCCACTTTTTACTAACAGCAATTCGCCTTTGCAGCTCAGTCCATTCAGCTTCAAAGTCCTTGTTATTGATTTGATCAATAGCATCTTTAAACGCATTGTCTATTTCTTCCTGAGAATGAAATGCACCTTTATTCCCATGTGAAAACGGATTGCATTTCTCCATAGATTCAGCAAGCAAAGTAGCTGCTTCCTCTGTTTCTAAAACACAAACTGTTCCATCTCCCATCGGCACGAAATGTGCTACAGTAGGATGCTCTTTAGGCCAGTATTCAATATAAGCGTGTGGAGTTGCAGGCATTATTTCCTCTTCTTTCTTTTCAATCTTTCACGCTCTTTTTTAGCAGCTTTCATTCCCTTTGGTGTATAGGAATATTTTTTTCCACCGACTTTAGGCATAACATTCTCCTGATAACATTGTGTAAAGCACCTTATCCTTTACAGAATTAGATGCTCTACACATTTGATTTTTAAACCTTGTTACGGAGCTATGGTTAAGTCAACATAGCCATAATCTGCATTTACAGGTGCGATCAATGAAGCTACACCGATTACAAGATCGACTTCATTTGAAGCATCTCGGTCTAAAGGCTCACCTGCACCAGCTTGGTTATCGCTAGTTCTAACGTCTCGACCTATTACAAAAGCAACGTCACAAAGAACTGCGGCAGGACCCCATGTCTGAAGCCAACCGAAGTCATCGTCATCAAAGTCAGTAGCAACAACACCAACAACATGACCTGTAGCTGTAGTAGGAAATACAACGAAATCCTTGTATGGATTCTTTGCAAGACCAACTTCTGTGCCTGCTACAAATGCTGTAGCAATAGCATCTCCGTCATACAGATTGAACGTACCCTCTGCACTTGAATTAATAGCATCATGCTGCCTTATCTTGTAGATATGACCTGCACCAGTCTGACCGTTTACATAGACATAGCCGTCTTTGTATTGATCCTCTGTAGCTGCAGTTCCACCAAGAGTTATAGCAAGACTCTTATCTCCAGAAGAAGCAGTATTTACTGCAAGATCCATGTCATGGTTTGCAACGCCTACTGCACTCTGGCAGATAGCTCCTGCTGTTTGCGCTCCGTCAGTTTGCCCATAACGAAATATTCTACCGTCTGGCAAATGCATTCTTGAGCCTAAAGCGTGTATTTGGGTCGTTCCGGTTACTTTTTCGTCACCAAAATCTCCCCAAATTGTTCCGTATGTAAGTGCCACAATAGCACCTCCCTAATTTTTATTTGTTAACATCTGCTCCAGAGTTAAAGCCCAAACTCCTGACCTATGCTTATGAGTTATATGTTGATTAGCAAGCCTGTCTCCATGAAATCCAGTATTATGAATTACGCAGAAATACTTGGTCTTCTTGCTTCTCTCAATAACTTCATCCGGCACTTCAGTAGTAGGTAGTTCACTATGATGCAGACAATGTTTCAAGTAACTCTTCCACGATGAAAACCCAAAGGTATCAGCGTGATTTGTGCAAATATATTCAATCGGAGCAGCTTCCTGTTCCAATTCCAAATCAGCTTGCAGGATGTCATCAGGAACGGCGTTTCTAAAGACATCGACATCAACTCCATTTTCAGGAGGACGGAGTCTGAAACCTTTCTCGAAGTACGCAGCTAACTGGGATGGATTGTTGGCAGGCATACCATTACTGGTAGGCTGATACCCATGATCCATCTGTTCCAATTTGACTGGGGCATTCTTGCCCTGACCTTGCTTCCGAACTGCTACGATATGATGCTGCCATAAGATGCATCTGCCAGGAGAAGTCCAGTATGGCTCTACGTTTTCACGAATATGCCAATTGTACTCTGATGCAAGCTGTTGCTTAATCTGAGTCCATTCGGTTTCTCTCCACGTTTCAATGTGCTGGCGTAACATCTCGATTTGGCCTTGGCGATCATTATCGCTTAGTCCCTGTTCAACGTCACGGTCAATATATGTATCCCATTTCTGCAAAGTTGCAAGGGTCATGCTGATCTCCTTCGATTGTGGCGGCTACGACTTCTTTTACGTTTAGAAGGAGTCACACTCCGTTCCACTACACCGGTTATAGCCCCAGCTACCTGTTCTTTACGCAGATAATTGGGTAATGATTCCTGCAAGCTAAATTGGTAAATCAACTGTTCTTCGATAATTCCCTGATGCTTTATGTAAGCATCTTTAATATTTGCAATGTGTTTAGCCGTAGAATTAGAACGTCCTGTGAATGTGAGATCACACCCAGAGCATGTTCCTTTTTCATCTATAGCATCAACGTGTTTTTCGCCTTCCCCCCTGACAGACTTGGTGTGTTTTGCAACGTCACCATCAAAACTAGAGGTGTATGAACACGAACTGCATCGTATGACTACTTTCTTCAGGTAGAGATCGTTTACAAGAGTTCTTGGAAAAGGCTGTGTCCAGTTATTTCCAATTACATCCCATAGACTCACACGAGCCTGAATTGAGTCATCTTCTACAGCTGTGATTATACGATCACGATTACCGTTTTCAACCTGCTTTCGCAAATCTTTATACTGCGTATTCGATACCTCAAATTCTTTTGTATCATCTATCAGGGTTGGCAATGTTTATCCTTATATAGTGGCTGCTGTGTCACTATAGATTTCGACTCCGTGAACGTCAGCTCTTTCGCCTTCGCCCCACTCTTGGAATATGCCGTACTCAATCGCTCTGAGAGAGTTGTCATCTTCCTCTGTAGTCTCAGCTTCGTTAGCCATAACGAGAATAAGAGCATCGTCTGCAAAGACTGCACCCTTGGAATCGTCACTACTATCTCTGCTGATTACGCCAGAATGGAATACTTGGATACCATAAAGGCGATCATTGCCTTTCCACCATCTTTGAAGCATGTCATCGCCAAAACCAGCTGGCCTTCCACCTGCTGCTGTACCTGGGTCTGATATGTCCAATATGATGTCGCTAATCTGCTCTATATGCAGAGAAGCTCTTAGAGGCATTGGTGCAGGACCATATGATGAACTATTGTCCGTCATTAAGTATGCAACTGCTCCTCTAAAGTGTGTAACATCAAGAGCTGTTCCTGCTCCAGGAGTGGATTTTGAGAATCCGTCATAGAGCGTTACAACGTCTGATGCCATCTTTCGCCTGAGAGAGTTAGCAAGTAGAGTTCCTGTTGTCGAAACAACATTAGAGTCTCCCTGCCTTCTAATCAATCGCTTGGAAACGGTTGCTATGATTCCATGCTCTGATGGTGTAATCGAGAGAGAGTTAGTTACTAACTGCTCTGACTGAGACAAGTCAACGCCTTCTGATAAGGCAGAAGCATTGCTCATACGAGCATAAGTTAGAACGTCCCATTGTTTGTGTCCAGTAGGAATTCTCTCGTTAGTTATCAAATCAGGATCTGGTGCAGCCGGCTCGAATGCTTCTTTAGCAGAAGCAACGAGTATTTTTTGTCCAGAGGACATATTACTAGTTGAAGAAATTGATAGACCGGTAGCCATATCTTTCCCCCTTTTATTTTATTGTAGTTTTTGTATCATTTGTTGATACTCAGCCTTTTCTATCTTCCCTTCTATATACGCAGAACGTACATCGTCTGGGTTTTTATAACTGGGAGCTGCTTTACCGCTCGGCTGTTCCACCGGTGGCGATACTGTAGCAGGCTTCTGAACCTGTGGCTGCTGTGGACTAGGCTGTTGTGGAGGAGTACCTCCTTTTGTCCTTACAGCGTTGCCTACCGATTCAGCAAACTGTGCACTACGCTGCTCTGGAGTCAGACTGTTAGTCGAATCAAGAGCACTATAACGCACATTAGGGTCGTTTCTATCTAAACCCATACTTTCAACGAATTTATAGATTTGCTCCCATTGCTGTTGTGCCTGGTCAGGTGTTGCCTGCTGTTGAGTCGGACTCGTTTGAGGCTGTGCCTGCTGCACGTTTTGCTTTCTGAGCTCTTCCATTTCGTTGAGTAAGGGAGTAACGACCGCCAATTGCTCCTCGTCCAGATTTTCAAGATATGCCTTCTTATCCATCTCATTTCTCATGCCGCTGAACTGTTGTTCCGCCCATGTTTGAGTATCCCTTCTGATGGCATTTAGGCCATTGTCAACAAGTCCCTGTAAACCACGATTTTTTGACTCCAGCTGCTGTAATTGATTCTGTATGTTCGTCAGCTGGTCAGGTGTGACGTACTGCGGAGTGGCTGCTACTTCGCCCTGCTCCCCATCTAGGCTCTGCTGATCCTGTGTTACCTCGTCATTCTGGCTGTTAACCATATTATTTACCTCCTGGATGAGCTTATGCTCCTGTCCTTAAATAAAAAAACCCAACTCCGGTCTTCTAAGGAAAACTCGAAATTGGGATACTAAATGGTATCTGCTATTAAATTGTTAATCCAATTATTTAACTATTTCTTGGTTTATGTCAAGATGATAACGCACAAGATGCGTTCTACCATGCCGTTTTGCCATTATCGTTATGACATCATCTTCTTTTACTGCCATCTTCTGTTGTCTTCCATGTGGACAGCATTCACATAGAATATCTTCTACTGTTCTAATTCTCTTCAATTGCGTTGTCCCATGTTATCCGTTCATTGAGAACTTCTCTGACATCTCTATCTACATTATCAGGATGTCTTAAACTATCTATATATCCCCACCTATATAAAAACCTTTCTACCTTGGCATTGCTCATGCGGAAATTCAATCTTCCTTTCGACTGAGCTGAAGCTACTTCTTTAAACATAGGGTAGTCTTCAAGCATTTCCTCTCTTTGATATCCTCTTGCTTTCAAATATTCCTTCCACTTGGGAACAAGATTTCCATGTCCAGTTTGTTTTAAAATGATTTCTCCTATTTCCCAATAAGGAGCTATTGCTTTTCTGCCTTGATCAAGTTCCTGAAGCAAAGGAGGTTTATTGGCATTCAGTCTTTCTCTGACATAAGCTAGGTTTGCAGAACCATATTCCTGTTCAAACATATCAATAGCTTCCTGCTGCTTTGTATAATCGAATTCTCCGTCTATTTCGTTATAGAAATCTCCTGCAATAATCTCTTTTACATATGCTTCATATGCAATGTCCTCAAGGTGTGCCCTTGGGTTCTGACTTTCCTCGTTCAGCATATCCGCTGTTTCCTGATGTTCTTCATATATCATGTCGTAATTAAAAGACAAAGCAAATCCCAATTCAGAACGTCTTTGTCTAAATTCTTGAGCTGTTATATGTCCAGGCACAGTATCAGGCGTATAAAATCTATCTATTTCTTCCTGAAGGTCAGCATCGTATTTTTCTCTTGTTTGATTCAGAGACTCTCTGTAATCCGACACTTCCTCACGTCTTTCCCTTAAAGCACTGATTTCAAACGCTTCGTCCTGTATCTGCTGTAAATGAGGATACATCTGCATAACTTCAGTTCTTTTAAGTTTATTTAGCTCATCCCATGTGCCACCCACAGATTTCATTGAATACACATTAAAATGCTCTTTAAACCTATCCCATTGACCTACAGGAAACGATCTTAAACCCATAAATTCAGCAGGTGGTGATATCCAACCTGGTTTTGGCTGATCAAACAACATTCCTGATGCCCAGAAAGGCATCATATTTTCAGCTACAACTGTTTTCATTATCTGACCAGAATTTTCTGTAGTGGGTTCTCCCATGTAGTTTCTGCCGCTTATCATATCCCATCCTGTACCGGTAAGAGGAGCTATCTGGCTGCGGACAAAGTTTTTAAGCACATCATCATTATCAAAAGCCGAAAAAGACGTTTTAATATCTCCCATAGATGGAATTCTTGCTTCACCTGTTTTAGGGTCCGCTGCAAATTCACCGACAATCTTTCCCATAAATCTTGCTGTAGAAAGAAACGCTGAACCGATACCAACATTGGTATTACCTATCTTATACGTTAAAAACTTTCCACTTGTAGGATCAAGGTTTGGAGTCTGGTCAAGATGATGGCCAAGGTATGAGTAATACATTATAGCCGCTGCTGTCATATGTCCCATAGCATCTCTAGCAAGTTGACCCTGCAAATTACCTCTAAAAATATCTCTCATCAATCCATATGTAGCGAGCCTGTACCTTGGAGCAAACATAAGCATTCCGCCCAATGCCTGCTGTGTTGTCGGCCTAAGACCCATTCCTGCCATACTCACAGTACCTGTCATCTTATTGATATGAGAGCCAAGCTGTCGCAATGCTTCCTCTTTCGGTAATCCGCTTTTTAAAGCCATTGGTTTTAAGCCTTTCCACATTTCAACTTTTGCCATGCTAAGTGCACTTTCAAAGTTTCTTTCGACAGCATCAAGTACCACGTTTAAAGGTTTTCCTATTTTGGGGATTCCTCCAGCTTTACGCAATAGACTTCCCTTACCCATAGCTTCAACGAATTCGTTTAGTGAACCGTGCATGACATCGTAATCATACATTTCTCTTACAGCATCCCAATTTTCATCTATATATTTAGCAAGTACGTTTTCTCTTTTGAAAGCAAATTTGCTGTTTTTGATACTGACTTTTCCACCAACAAGTGCTTTCATGGATTTGCCAACCACATTTCTCCACATCTTATTATCTGTCAAAGCAAGAGGTAACAGGTGTATGAAATATACTCCAAGGTCAAAACCTGCCATCATCGTTCTAGCGGTAGCCTGAGTACCCTGTGCTATACGCATTATTGCGTTACCTGGAGCTGTTCTGTCTTTAATAGAATTAGAAACAAACTGCCATTCTTTCATTTTGAGGTTTCTAAATGGTTCTGCGACCTTTGTGAAGTTCATGCTTTTTATTGAATTGACAAGTTCTTCAGGTGTTCCTATTTTCCCTGCAAGACCAGTCATAGGAAAACTGAACTCACCTGGATGTTTTCCTGCCGCTCTGAGTATATTGTTTTTTTCAGTTCTCATTATCTTTACATTTTGTTCTGCTTCAATTAATGTCTTCTGCACCTGTTCACGCAAATCAAGTAATTCTTTTCTAAGATCTTTACCTTTCAAGCTGAGTCTTTTCATAGTGACATCTGTACCGGCTGCTATATCCGCTCTGCGTGGACTTGCAAAACCAACTCTTTTTACAATTTCCTGCCACCTGCTATCAAGTTCTAAGTCATTATTAACGATAGCTTTTCTACCTGAATAATTTTTTAGCATTTTTCCAGGAGGAACGATTCTTCCTGTTTTTGGATCTAATATTTTTTTCGCAGATGTACCATATTTTATAGTTGTATTTATCGCTTTTATCATTTTTTTCAAGCCGACCTGCCTTGCTACAGCAGCATCAACCTGTTTGAAATACTTGATATCCATACGGTCAACAGCTTTTTTCATATATGGAGTAATGTAATCGACAAGCTGCTGGTCAAGCATACGCTGATACATAGAGGTCCATAACAAAGCTACTTGTTGCATAGGATCGCCCCTGTATCCTTTTGCATAGGCATCGCTGGCATGTTGGTAAAGCCTTGTTTTTTCCTCAAATCCCTTTCTGCCCACAGCACCTTTGGTGGGAGTTTTTAGTCTGAGCATCTCTCCATCAACAGTTTTGAAAAACTGCCATATATTAGGAAAATATTCTCCTTCCACTTCATCCAGTAAGTTTAAATCAGGGTCAAGTTTGCCTCTATAAGCACCTTTATTTATCGTTTCCTGCCTCAGTTCACCAGTTATTTTTCTGAATTCATCAAACCAGTTTGTTTGTTCTGTTGTTAACTTATACTTATTTGAATACTGAGCTACTTCCTGAAAAGACTGTCTGCTTGTGGCTCCGGTTTTACTTGTCACCATCATTGTGAAATTTTCATCTAAATTGAATATTTGGTTTGCATTTCCTACAGCACCGATAAATCTCTGGGTCACCAACTTAGCAGCTGTATCCACTCCTTCCTGACCTCTTATCATTGCTATCCAGAGCCTGTGAGCAGGATTAGTGGGATCTGCAAGTGCATTAATTCCTACTTTTTCAAATAGCAAATCTTTAACTTTTCGAGTAACTTCTATTAATTTTTTCTCTCCAAGCAAGTCAATTTTGAAATTACCTGCTGTTTGTTCTACATTCTCACCAATTTTTGCAGTATATTTAGGCATCCCTTCTTCTATTAGTTCGTGCATAGATTTGCCTTGCGGTAAGGTGCTTTCAACTGTTTCTTTTGCAGCTGTTTTGCCGACAGTTTTCACAGGTTCAACTACGCCTGGCTTCATTGTACCGGAGCGAAGAAATTCCGTTGTCTGCTTGGCTTCCTTTACACCCTTTACACCTAATTTACCTACTTTCCCTGCACCTTTGATTCCATATTTGATTCCTTTTATTCCTGCACCAATTAATCTTGGAGCGACTAAATATTCAACTGGGTTTATAACACTCATAGACAGTTGTTGCCATAGCGGTCTTTCCGATCTGATTTCTCTTAGCTTTTTAAGCAAATCTTTAGTTTCTCTGTAGTTTTCAGATGACCATGTTTTTTCCCCAAACATGCCGTATCCTTCTCCATAATTGCTTTTGTCAAACCACTGATCAAGTAAGGCACTGACTTTTTTCCCTCGTTCGGTTCGTGCCTCCATGCCCAACAATCTCTTTTTTACAGCCCACGGCAGAACTTCAGGTACAGCTTCATAAAAATTATAGGCTATTTTTAACGCATCTGAAGCTGGTTTTTCTATTATGTCAGGTATAGCCCCTCCGATAAACGACCCAAATACACTTCCTTCAGGAGCTGGTGTTTCAGCAACTACCTCTTCCTGCCGCTGTACCTCCATGTCGTTATATTGCTGCTGTGCCTGCTGAGAACCCTCCTTGGCAAGTTGGTTTCTTTTTATGATTTTAGACTGATTAGCGAGACTGATTAGTTCTCTGAAAGACTGTTCTTGTTCTTCTTCTGCACTCATTCTTCTTGGGGATACCATTTAAACTCTCCTTCCTGTAGGTAACCCTCTTGAGAAAACTTGTGCAGGTGGTGCCTGCATACCTCCTGGAGTGACACCTGCCGATGCTCGTCCCAGTTGCTCAGGTCTGATACCGGCAGAGTATCCTAACATACTTGTGAGTGTCTGCATTGCCTGTGGGTCAAGTTCTCCTAACTGACCCATCGTTGGAATGCTTCCCTGAAACATCTGCGATATTGCCTGCTGAGGCGTGAATTGTGCTCCACCAGGCTGTTGGGGTGCACCAGTCTGTTGAGCAGCACCAGGCTGTTGTGCTGTTGGAAGCTGCATACCAAGTCCCTGTAACTGCTGAGGCATTCCACCTCCTGTTAAAGCAGTCAGAGCACCGAATGCGGCAGGGTTTTGTAACATCAATGCAAGGTTTTGGCTTGCAAGCTGCTGCATTTGAAAATCCATTTGACCTGCCTGCAAATCACGCTTCAATTCAAGTTCTTTATCTCTTAAGTCTTCATTAGCTTTTTCAGATCTTATTTGTGCAGCTAACCTTCTGTCCGCTAATGTCGTAGCTTCCTCCTCGTTATACCCAAGTTCTATCAGCCTGATTTTTTCATTTTCCTGATTAGACCTCACCAGTTCGGCTATTTGCTTATTCACAGTAGCCCTGTCAAGGTTTTGCTGTATTATGTTTTCTGTAAGTTCTCTAGCTGCAAGAGTCTGTAAAATAGGATTGCCTTCAGCATCCCTTTTTATTATATTATTTTCGTCTTTAACATAAGCCCCTTCCAGAGAAGTACCTAGTAGTGCAAGAAGACTTTGGTTCTGGGCACCTATCCGTGCTGCTACCTTTTCATCATATTCTTTTTCATTCAAACCAAACTGATCTGCCCATTGCTGCTTGGCAAAGGTTTTTTGACCTGTCTGAGGATGTCTTCCCATGACGTTTGCAATTTGCAAATCAGCCTGAGCATCTGCGAGTTTTTTCTCTTGCTCAAATTTTTGAAAAGTTAACGTCTTACTTTTTTGCCCTGTAGCACTTGTTGGATCTGTAAAATACCCTGTTTGGTCTGCCTCTACTATTGCTCTTTCAAGGTCTAACTTATCTTTCGCAAGAGTAGTTTGCCCATCCATATAACCTGTAAGCTGGGCATTTGCCACTCTCTCGTCATAATCCTGTTGCTTTTTAGCTAAAGTGTCCTCATCGCCAAACTTACCTGTGGTCTGTGCAGTCTGTATCTTACGATCCCATACCTGCTGTTCCGCATTTTTTTTCTGACTTTCGAGTGATGCTGCTCTGTTTAACAGTTCTTTACTTCTTGTAGTCATAACAGGAGTGCCGGATACAAGTTCGTCACCAATTTGTATTTTCGGCGTATACACTTTCAAATATTTACCTATGTTAGCCATATTGAAGCTAGGATCGTTTACCTCACTCCATGCTTTAGTAAAATCTTCGTCAGTCCAATCGTCATCACCTTCTTCAGCAGTTGACAGGTCAGGGTCAAGGTCAGGGTCGAGAGAGTCTGGGAGTTCCCCTACATTTTCAACAGCTGCTGTTATAGGATTTATATATGTTGTTTCGCCAGCCTCAATAGCTGCTGCTCTTGCACGAACCCTATCTGCCTCTTCCTCTTCGGTTGGAAGATTGGCCATCATTATTTCTAAAGATGCCAAAATAGCTTCATCACTTATTCCTCCATAAGCTGATCTCAATTCATCAATATTTCTAAAAAGAGGGGTATTTGAACCTGGAATAGTTCCTATGCCCAGCTTATCCATGCGTTTTAGAAAAGTGTTTAAAATACCTTCGGATTGTTCCCCTGTAATAGGATCTTTATGCGGTCCTAACATCACGGTTGCCGCTTCTTCTTTTCCTAATTCTGCTTCTAATCCTGCTTTTGTTTCTCTGTTTTTTATTTCTTGTATTTTTTCATAATCATCAATAGGATCAAGGAGGGTCGATCCCATCCATATATTTGGATCCGAATATAATCCACTAGATTTCATTAAAGTACCTGCCCCACTTACATCTGGTCCTCCAGGTTCTGGTATAGGTAATCCTGTAATAGGATCAGTTGGTATATTTGGATCTTTGTAATCCTCGTCTCCCATAATACTTTTGGCGGCAGCCTCAGCGGCATCAGCATCAGCTATTCTTTTTGCTTGTTCATCTCTTCCAGCCTGTTCTGCTAGATTGAGTCCATATTCTTCTTCATATCCGTTCATCATGATTGGCCTCCAGGCAGCAATTTAGAAAGTTCTTGGATTATGTCATCCACAGGCTGACCTCCAACCATTGTGGGCTTCGGCTTTTTAGGCTTCCCAAGTATGCCTTCAAATATTTCTTCGGTCTGTATACTAGCTGTATCGGCGGCTATATCCACCGGTGTTTGTAAATGATTTCTATCGTTTTTCTTTTTAACCATATTATTCTCCTATAGTCTCACCGCTTGGCATTCCTACTGCTCCGCCTGTGGGTCCACCGAGTTCAGCCCCTAGCTGATCTATGCCGCCCATACCCTGTGGATATACGCTAGGTCTTCCCTGTTGAGAGGCTACTCTTGCAGCCTGTATGTTAGCTTCTCCTGGTCTTTGTAACTGTGCTCCGCCTATATTTCTACTTCCCACGTTTCCTGTCTCGCCTGTAGGTGAAGCCGCCTGCTCCATCTGGGTAGGCAATCCAACTTTTTGTAGTAACAAAGCAGTCTGCTGCTGTATAAATTCAGGTGTATTGAGTAACTGCTCTGCTCTTATCTGCATCTGCTCTTCCATCGGATCTGTAATTCCTGCTCTTCTTTGAGCTTCATATAATGAAATTATTCCTGCACCCTTAAGCCTCATGGCAAGCAGAGCTTCTCTTTCACGTTCTTCTGGAGCTTCTGCCTTAACACGCACAGTATTCTCGTGATAGCCACGAATCTGGTCAGGACCTATCGTCTGATCAAAATTATGTATTTCATTTCTACCGTATACAGTAACTCTGCCTCCAGCTTTGTTTTCTATCAGCATGAGCCATTTTTTATTGATATCTTCCAAAGCATGTCTTAATCCATCGGCTACGCCTTGAAATACTAATCTACCCATTCCTGCGAGTACGCTGAGTCCAAACCCTGAAGATACGCCCTGTGGTCTGACTCCTCTTATCACGTTAGGGAAGGTAGCTTCCTCTATCTTGGTCTGTATCATAGACAGCTGCTGGATAATGTCAGGCGGTATCTGCACCATTGGAGATGGTCTTACGTCCACTCCAGGAAGTACTATATTCTTACCGCCAAAGAGTTCATAGTCACTTCTGACTCTCTCTGCGTTTTGCTCTGGTCCATGAAAGTCTATAGTCCTATATGCCACTGTTCTGACTAATGCTCCAATCTGCGTCATTAGCCTAGCTTCTTCGTCTAGTAGGTTATGCACATTTTTTAAAACTCCCCTGTATCTTTCTTCCGGAGAGCCGTCTTCAAACGTATAGCTGTGAACAGGGATTATAGGCGTATATGGCAGATGACCATAACCATGACGGTGAGGTCCCCACACTATCTGTCTGTCGCAGACATACATCACCCATTCCTCGTCCCAGTATTCAAACCATTCAGCTTGGGATGCAGATGGGTTTTCAGGTTTCCATTCAGGATATTTCTGGCTAACGTCATCTACATCACGATCCATAAACTCTATTACCCACTTGGTTCTTGTTTTGGAATCATCCCATACCAGATTGCGTGGATTGATTACGTTAGCAGCAAACGGAAACTTTATGCTTCGTTGCTCCATGAAATCGTTAAGAGTACGTTTATAGTCAGCTTCATCCTCGAAGTCATCGCTTACAGGAGCATTAGGCCAATTATCTGAATCCCACATGGATTTAATCCATCCTACGCCGTATAGGAAACTCTGCCTGACTGCTGTTCTAAGCACAGGCTTTCTCATCATTAGCCATATGCCTGTCAAAGTCTTTTGAATTCTTTCCGCCCTCGCTCTTGATCTGGGAGAAGAAGGCACATCTATAGCTAGATTATTAACATCTACATGATCACTGGCCGTATTGACTATAGCACCTGCCGTAGCTGGCCATACTGCATCTATACCTTCAGGAGCAGGCACAGTCCTATTGCCCATGTAATATTCTTCTTCAGTCTCGCACTGCCTATGGAAATCCTGATAATACGCCTTCTGCCTATCGAACAGGGCAAGGATATCTTCCAATTCAGGTGCATCCGTGTTTTCAGGATCACCAGGCATCCATTCAGTTATTTCTTCCATCACAGGTTTTTCTGTAGTTACCATTAGCTAATCCCCAGTTCTTCAGCCCTTTTGGCTATTTTTTCTAATTTTCTAAGTCTCATTAATTTAGGTCCTTCCAAATTACCCTGATTCCAACCGCTGTTGGCTTCAGCCTGAGTAGGCACATATCTTGAGTTCCCTATAGGCCTGAAGGAACTTGACGCAGGATGACTCGAATCAGCCACTTCTAAAGCAAGTGCAAGTGCAAATACGGCATCGTCATGCTCACCTGGAGGTGCTTCCGCCTTATATCTACCGCCAGGTAATTTCCTATACTGAAAGGCTCTAAGCTGTCTCAGCAGCCTTTTTTCATTAAAGAACGAAATAGTCTGTCTTTCCAAAGCTACTACAAGCTGCTGAAGCAGATGCTCTCTGGAAGACTGAGAAAATATATACGGAGATACAGGAATGCCGATTTCTATCAATTCGCTCATGAATACGTCCCCTATGCCTGTAGCATCCAGGCAAAGCTGCTCTATGCCCCATTCCTCTACAAGTCTTGCAACGTGTTCTCTCTGAG
>Ga0080013_1002704_pt1 | contig 20197 bp, 27 predicted proteins | sample ETNvirenome_6_85_FD_69236 | JGI IMG/M metagenome (GOLD analysis project Ga0080013, IMG submission 69236) | Marine viral communities from the Pacific Ocean - ETNP_6_85 (SPADES assembly) (version 2) | ecosystem: Environmental > Aquatic > Marine > Oceanic | place: Pacific Ocean | collected 2013-06-19 | reverse complement strand
CGATGTGGTGGAATTGGTAGACACGGCAGACTTAAAATCTGCTTCCTGCGAAGGAGTAACGGTTCGAGTCCGTTCATCGGTACCATTTTAAATGTCTAAAAAACAAAAAATCTTTTGGTGGGTAATTATTGCAATTACTGTAATATTGAATTGCATTGTTGCTAGCTTATCTTTGGTGTAATGCTCCAGTAGCTCAATTGGATAGAGCATCTGCCTTCTAAGCAGAGGGTTACTGGTTCGAGTCCAGTCTGGAGTACCATAAGTATTTTTTAGGCCAGCTTAGCTCAGTTAGGCAGAGCAACGGTTTTGTAAACCGTCGGTCCTCGGTTCGAATCCGAGAGCTGGCTCCATATGAAATTTCATACTTACGTTCTAGAATTTAGAAAAAAACATTTTAAAGATTCATCTAAATTTTGCAAAGTTATGGGGGTAGAAAAAGCTATGTGGCGTAAAGTTGAAAAGGGAATTAACCCACCACCGAGAAGATCTATTCTAAAAAAATTTTCAAATATATGTCATATGATGGGATATGAAACACAACAAATGTATGCTTTAGCAAGAAGATGGGAACCATCCCCCAATACAAACACATATAATCATTTGTTAATAGATAAGAATTCTTCTGCGGAATGGAAAGCAGCAATCATTGAGGAAAATACACCCGATTATGATCACAAATACTGGGGCAAATAGGTAATTGCTCGTTGTATCCGTTGTTCTCCCGTTAGTCTTTTAATTTTATTTGATGGTATAACGATGTACTTTATTGTACCATCTTTCTAAAGAGATAAGAATATCTATTTTAGCGTTACTTTCATAAAAAGTAGGGTGAAAAGATTTAGTTTTACCTATAATTTCTTTGGGAGTATACTTTTTATTTTCATCGTTTAACATGTTTATTTCATCTCCTATTAATGTATATGTCCCTGTATCAGAAATAACATCAGTAAAAGTAGCTTCATCAAAATTTTTAGTTTCATCATGACTTTGTTTTAAATTATCAAAAATTTGATTCATAAAATATCTGAAATGATTTGTATTGTTACCTGTTATCATACCTAAATTCACCATTCTCCCATAAACTAGCTCTATTTCATGAATTGGAGTATTTTCGTAAGTTTTCAATGCAAAGGAATTATCAGCTAAAGTGGAAAGAATATCATCTGTAAAATCTTCAAATATTGCAACATCAGGATCAATGTATGTTGCTTTGTCAAACTCAATAACACAATTAAAAAACGATTCTAATTTATACGCACAAAATCTATTGTAGCTCAAACTTTCTCCGCAGTAAACAATTTTATCCATATCTAAACTACCATCATTAAAATTAAAAATTTTAGATTCAAATTTTCTTACATCACAATCTAATCTGCAAAGTTGTTCATAGTCTTTATCGTTACCATAAAAATATACGATATAATCTTTCAATAGATTTAATTTTGAAAGAAAATGATATTGTGACTCAACAAAAGGAACAAATCCCAAATTAGTAAACGTCACAAATTTCATGAGTTTATTTAACTTGAATCTCCAAAGTTAAATGCTATAATACGGGTATGAGTAAAGATAAAGTACCATATTCTCAAGTTTCAAAAGGATCTATTCCAGCGGCTAAATCAAAAGCAAAATCTGCTAAAATTAGTACCGGTGGTAATAGTACAAACGGAAAAGGAGATACTCCAAGACACGAGTTAAAAGCGTATGCCGATAACTACGATGATATAAAATGGGAATAATATGCCAAAGCAGTCACAGTTAGACGAAACATATTTACGAATGGCCAACATTTGGAGTTTATTATCCAAAGCAAAAAGAAAAAAGGTTGGTTGTTTAATAGTAAAAAACGGTCAAATTATTTCAGATGGGTATAATGGTACACCTGCAGGTTTTGATAACACTTGCGAGTTTGTAAATGAAGGTTTCTTAGATCGAGCTGAAAATAAATTACAAACTAAGCCTGAAGTACTTCATGCTGAATCTAATGCATTAATGAAGTTAGCTAAGAGTACAAACAGTAGCGACGGATGTACAATTTATCTAACTATGAGCCCCTGTTTCGACTGTGCTAAGTTAATAATACAGGCGGGGGTAAAAAGAGTAGTTTATTCAGAAGCATATAGAAACACTAGCGGTGTAGATTTTTTAAGAAAAAATAACATCAAATGTAAGGAATTAACTGTAACTGAAGTGGTGAGAATATGAATGAACCTTTAGTAATGTTTTTTGGAGCAATGATGTCTTTAAGCTTTGCAATTTGTTTTGCACCACAGGTTTATAAAATTTACAAAAATAAAAGTTCAAAAAATGTTTCATGTGCAATGTGTGTTTTGCAAATAGCAGGTAACGTTGGCGGTTTGGGATTAGCATTTACACAAGAATCTGACATATGGTTTAAAATTAATTACGGGTTTGGGTTAACTATGTCCCTCTCATTGACTTACTTTTGGTATATCTACAGAATAAATAATAGATATGCATAAAGAAGAACAGAAAGTATCTTTTTCTCAATTAGATAATTTCCTAAAAGTAGCGCCTATATTGGGGATATGTGCACTTGCTTATTTACAAACTTTATTCCCATCAAAACAAGATTTTGATAAGATTCATGATACTATGCATGATGTCGAAAAACAAGTATTACAATTAACCGCATTACAAAGTAATGTAAGTAATAATACTATTGCAATTTCTGACTTGAATAAAACTATCCAACAAATGAGAATCGACATTGTAAAATTACAAAAAAATACGCCTTGATTTATTTTAGATTCTTCTAAAATTATTACATGGCTAAAGTTAAATCTTCATCTAAAATTACATTTGGTAATCCACCTAAGAAAAGAAAAGGTCAAGTATCCAAAAAGGACTCACCAAATAAAAAATGCACACTATATAAAAAACCTTATCGAGGACAAGGAAGATAATGAGCGATTTTTGTATAGAAACCACTGCAATTCATGATGAATGGATTGCAGAATATAATAAAAATTTTGATGATCTTTCAAGTAAGTTAAATAACGTACAGTTCTTTTGTGTTACAAATAAACCAGACGATATTATAAAAAAAGATAATATCAAAGTAATTGATATAAAAAAATACACAGATATCTCTTTCACTAAAAATTATAATTTTGACACTGGTTTTGCTCCTATACTTCAAGCAACTAGATACGGAATGTATGAAGCATACGAAGCCGGTTTTACAAAAGTATTGCATCTTCAAACAGATATGACTTATCATAGAGGTGACGGTGATAAAATGAATGAAGAAGCATTAAGCAAACATTTTAAAAAGGGAGTATACTTTGAATTAGGAGGTAATTTGCTTAATCTTCTTTATGCTAAAGATTTAAAAGCGAAGGATTTAGTTAACGAATACGATTTAAAGCGTACTATGGAAAAAATAGCTGTAGGTGATGACCCAATCGTTTTTATTAAATTCAACGATAAAGATCATTTTAAATGTTTTCTTGATAAAATGGAGGAACTTTGTGATTTTACAAAGAAAGTAGAAGCATATACCACAGGCTTATCTTTAGAAATTGCTTTAGCTATGCATTTAACAGGTATAAAATCTTATATGAATTATCATAGCCCGGTGCATAATGCAGTAGAACGTTTTTTTGATGTAGATAATAATCATCTGCATGTAAGGCATTATGAAGATAGAGACCCGGAAATGGCTAGAAATCTCGGCATTACAGTATAAAATATTTTAATGAACAGTACTGCTGATAAATTTGTAAAAGGTATCTATTCAGAATATGTTGGTAAGCGTAGCCAAGTATTAGCTGAAATAGAAGTATATCTTAACTCCCCAGTGGGGGTAGGAGAGCATAGTAAAATCTCTGTTGAAATTAAAAACAGATTAGAAGAATTGGCTCAAGTAGATGATGTTGTTAATACAATCGAAAAACATTTTGATGTAAAGCCAGCTATTACAGAGCCAAACGAAGATCAAACTGGCGAATAATGGAAACGATTATCGTATCTGCAACAGCTAAAGATTATTTTACAGATACAGATCTATATCAAAGTTTACTTCTTCACGATTGTCGCGTCCATAAAGACTGTGGCCATCGTCTTGATTTTTTAGATATTGAAGAACAAAATAAAGAAGGGTTAACAAAAGTCTACAATAATTTTTTAGACAAATATCAAGATAAAGATACGATAATATTTGCTCATGATGATATAACAATTGATTCTGTTAATTTTCTAGAAACAGTTAACTCCTTTTTGCATGAGAAGGAGTTTGCTGTTGCTGGATTGGCAGGAGGAAGTAATATACAAAAAAGAAAACCGTTTTTGTGGCATTTAATAACCAAAAAAGAAACACAAAGCGGTATTGTTTTTCATCCTCATGGAGGGTATAACTACCCCACGACATTTGGACCAACCCCAAAAGAGGTAGCCGTGCTAGATGGGTTATTTTTAGCAGTTAATGTTAAAAAATTAAAAGAAAACAATGTTAGATTCGACGAAAATATAAAAGGCTTTCATCAATATGATATGAAATTTTGTATTGATTGTAAAAAGGCAGGTCTAAGACTAACTACAATGCCTATAAATGTTATTCATAATTCTCCAGGACTTAGTAATGTAAAAGATAAAGGCTTTTTGGAGTGTCAAGAATATATTTTAAAATCTATTTCTTAACATTTGCAAGTGGCTTGGCAGGATTAACAATCGGGCTCTCATTTGCTTTAGCATCTTTTCTTACGTTTTCGTTATCTGCTTTTAAATCTAATGGTAGATTTGCAAACTTGTGAGTGTGGAAATAGGTTATTATTGAATCAGGTACAGGTACACCCAATACAGGCAGCGGACCAACATAGTGCCTGCTAGGAATATATACAATACCAATTTGAGTACCTGTAGGTTGACCTCCAACTTGAGTACCGTCTGTTTCTTGTATTTCTTTTGGTGCAGTAATATGGTTAACAGAAAGTTCACCATCTACATGCAAACCTCCTTTTATAATTACATTTCCATTTACACCTAAATTCGAATCAATTAATACTTGCCCACCTTGTTTGTTTTTTATCGAAACTAAATCAGCTGCTAAACTTAACCTCTTTCCCCCTGATATATTTGTTTCGAATTCAGAAGATAAATTCAATTGTTCTCCAGCTACACTAGTAATAGTTCCGGATATGTCTACCGACCCATAAGATTTCATTGTCATACCACCAGCTCCAACGGTAACATTAAATCTACTTGCTACGTTTAGTGAATAAGAACCACCGGGCATGTCATCTACATGGACATATTCAAACATAGGGCTCTCTTTCATACTGACATATGCTCCTAAAGGATCGAGATTAACAGAACTGTTGGTAATTTTTCCTACACTATCAACTCTAACATTACCAAAATCATTCATTACCAACCCAATATTTTCTACTTTATTTTTAGTTATGTCTATAATATGATTTCCGCCTAGTCCCATCTTTTTTTCTATATCAGCTAATTTTACAATTTGTTCTTTATATTGAGATCGATATGATTCAATAGTTTTTCTTGGGTCTTGCTCCCATGTTCCGTCTTGGCTACTAGGACTTATACCCGTACCACCACAAACGGGGCATCTTGAGGTTGGGGGTATTTGTTTTAAAGAAGGGCCTTGACCCAATTCTTGTGATATAACCTTATTAACTAAAAATCCTAATCTTGCTGTGAGAAATGTGACTTGAGCTCTAAAGGGTTGAAATGTGGCAGCTTTATTATTAGTCACCAAGTATTCTTTTCCAGTACTACACACAGGGCAAGGGCCAAATTGTCCTTGTCTTTCTTGTAATGTGGATGTAAGTTTTAAAAACTGCCCAACTTCAAATTTTTCTGCTCTCTTTGTTTCAAATAATTGCTTTATATTTGCTAAACTTGCAACTATATCATGCCATTCTTTAAAATATTCTTCTTTTAAATTTCCGGTTTTTAGATAATAATCCCCTCTTACTATATAATCTAAATCTCTTTCTGTATAAACATTTCTAAACCCTCTTACTGTGTCATATTGATTTTGTAAAACCAATTTTTGATCATCGTGTGTAGCTAATTCTACATTAGTCTTTAATGCAAATTGTTTAAACGATCCATTATAACCAGAAATTTTTAAACTTTCTCTATAATCTGAATTTACAAATTCTACCGTACCGCCTTTTTGGTTAATTATGAATTTATTTTTATAATAATCTATATCAGATTCATTTGTTGCTGACAAGCTTCTATTTTCGAAACCACCTGGATAGTCATAACCACTTTTACCACCATACATTTGTTCCCAATCAAACTGACCATAACTAGCAGCAAAGTAAACTGGAAATAGTGGATCACCATCATGAAAAAATACCCAAACGTGTGCACCTACTGAAGGTACAGCAAACGATCCTTTTACTTTATTAGAATAAACACTAGGGGTATAATCAAACGAATTTACGTTAACGTTATTAACATCGTTAGAAGATGAATTAAATGCATCATTTACTTTAAATCTATACTTTTCATAAACGTTACCTTCTTTCTCACCAATTAGATCAATGTTTTGCTGACCAGATGTTATACTAATGTCTTTTGGGGTTGTATTATCAGCTTCAAAACCACTTAACCCCGAATAACTACTATCAGATGTAGAAGCATAATTTGGAAAAGCATTTAGTCTTCCTGTGCTCATTTCTCCTGTAATAGGAGAAGCACATATGCTCCAAGGAAGCATCTTTTTTAAATCTTCATAAATGTTGTTTAAATCGCTATCAATATTAGCACCTAAGAATTTAAATTTTTTATCTTCAGGAATTTCATTCCAATTTTTATATACAGTTGGTGAAACGTGAGGTACAAAAATTTTAACCCTCCCTCTTGCGAGCGGGTCGTTGTTTTGTATAACTATACCTAAATAATTTCCTAAATATTGTTTCATTCTTTTGGTATATTTGCTCCAAATTCTCTAGGTTGTGCTCCTAGATCATTAGTCATTCCATAATATATAGGGGTGTCCCCTGTAAAATCATAACCCGGTCCTGATAACGCTGCCTTAGGTATACTTACTGGAATAGGTTCTCTTCTATTTTTAAATTTCTTTGCTAAGTCTGCTTGTATGCGTTCAAACTTACCTACTCTTTTTTCAACTTCTTTTTCTGATGTACTTATTAAAGCATCTTTCGAAATATTCACATTCTTATCTAATAAAGTATCTACCAAACCAGGATTTTTTCTTACATTTACTTTATCTCTTTTTGATACAGTTATATCTGCATCACAACCTAAGAATTTAGATAGAGTTAATCTCCCCAATTCTTGTTGGTTGTTCATATTTAAAAATTTTAAAGATAAGGCATCTTCTAAGCCATTTAATGTTCCTGTAATAGTGTTTTGAATATCGCTTAGCGTTTGTTCAAATGCCTCAGATATACTATTTCCTATTCCTGTTATCGGTGGAAGTTTAAATTGATCTAATGTAGGTATACCTAAACTTGTAGTAAAAATTCCTAATAAGTCTTTTAATTTATCACCTATACAGTCTGCTATTTGAGGTAAATTCAGATCTATAGCAGATGATCTTTGAAGATTTGCCAGTTGCGTTGGTATAGCATTACCGGCCGCGTCAATAAAATTTTTAGAAGTTAATTTATCGGTGTTTAATAAATTTAACGTTTCAGTAGGCAATTTCGCAGTGTTAACTGCTTTATTGACTAATGTTTCTCTTATAGTTTCTACCCGTTTAAAGGGGTCTGTTATATTAGAAATTGTTCCAGTAATTGTATTCGAGACCCCGGAAAAAAGACCTGAAGTGGTATTTGTTACTGCTTGACCTATTCCTTGAAAATTACCAGTGGATAATGCTTTTGTAAAATCAAATGTACCGCCTATAACGTTTGTTGCCGTACCCACCACACCGCTTATCAAACCATTAATACCACCAGTAAAACTGTTAAAAGTTTTGGCCACAAGTGGTATTGGGTTTAGTGGTCCTGTAAAGATCTTCAACATATTAAATTATTTAATTGTTAAATCTAGTAAACAAGCTTGATATTTTAAGTATATACATTATAATATTCTTATGCGTTTATGCGTTATTCCGGATCTTCATAACAGAATCCAACCTGCCTGGGATATTATTAATAAAGAAGAACAAGAAGTAGACGAGTTTGTTATGCTTGGAGACTATTTCGATCATTTTTATGATACACCAGAAGATGTTAAAGAAACAGCAGAATTCTTAAAAGAAATTTATAATAGAGGTAATTTTAAATTACTTATTGGAAATCATGATTTACATTATATATTAAATCATAGATCGTGGCGATCTTCTACATGGACTCAAGATAAATTTGATGCTGTTAATAGTGTAATTGATCAAGATATGTGGTCTGACTTTTTATGGACATATCAAATAGATAATTGGTTGTTTTCACATGCTGGTATCAACATGGAAAATTACAATTCTGATGAATTAGACAATAAACTCAATTCACATATTGAAGATGTAATAGAAAATGATTTAGATCGATCTGAACAATTTTCTCCTTGGGGTGAATTTTGGTTAAAGTACCTTAATCATAATGCCCCTTATGCTGCTATTGATGGTAAACCTCTAAATCAAATGTGCGGTCATACAGTTTTAGCTAATTGGAATATGTTGCAGCAAGTTGGATATAGAATGTATTGGATAGATACTTGTACACAACACTATGCAATAATTGATCTTGAAAAAAATACTGTTAATATCAAGAGAAGTAGCTATAATCATATGTATCACCCCGGTGAAATAAAATGGCTGAACAGAATAAAACAAATCCCAAATTTATAGCTTTTACAGGACCAGGGTGTTCTGGTAAAACTACTTTAATAAAGAGTTTAAACTTTAATAAGTTTTTTAAAGGCGAAGTAAAAAATATTGATTCTCATACAAGGGAATTAAAGAGTAAAGGTTATCCTATTAATAACGAGGGTAGTGATGATACTCAAATAATGATAACTCTTGGTCATTATATGAATATTAAAAATGGGATAGGGTGTAATTGTATATTTGATAGATGTGTTTTAGATGGGTTTATATATACAAAATGGTTATGTCGACTTAATCAAGTAGCTCCGTATGTTAAAGCGTTTGCTGAAGGAATATTTTTAAACAATATAACTAGATATGATCATATATTTTATTGTGTACCAGATTTTGAATATAAAAAAGATTTAGATAGAAATGCAAATAAAGAGGATGAAGATATGATCAGATCATTATATGATAATGAAATAAGAGTTTTGGAAAATATTTTATATATACATCACGGTAAAAATGTGATAACAAGACTTACAGGATCAGTTAAAGAAAGAAAAAAGATAGTTGAAACTCAGCTGAAAAACATATAATATTATTATGGCGTTACAAGAATTAGATAATTCAAATGTTAGTACTCATTTAGGTCAAACAAGTTCATATACCGGTGAATATGATAAAAACTTGCTAGTAAGAGAACCGAGATCAAGTAATCGAGAATATCTCAATATCAGTGAAGACTCACTACCATTTCATGGTTGTGATGTTTGGAATGGTTATGAAGTATCTGCATTAACCAATGCAGGTAAACCGGTAGCTGCTATAGCAAAAGTTGTTTATCCTTGTAACAGTAAGTATATTGTTGAATCAAAATCTATGAAGTTGTATTGGAATAGTTTTAATATGACTAAAATGGGTGATGATGAAAATGAAGTGATGGACAATATAGCAAAGAGTGCTATTGAAGATCTTGGTAACTTATTAGAAACCGGTCTTAGTGTTCAATTATTCTATCCTGATGAGATTGCTGATACACCTGTATATACCATAAAAAAGAATTCAGAGTTTATACATTTAGAAGTGGCTGCAAGTAAAGATATTGTATTTGACAAGTATTCTGAAACTGCAGACTTATTAGAGTTTGAAGAAACTGAAAAATCTGAACTAAAGCAGTTTAAATCTAATTTGTTAAAGTCTAATTGTAGGGTAACATCTCAACCTGATTGGGGTGATGTTTTTATTGGTATTAAAGGCAAAAAAATACCTACTGTTGATAGTTTGTTAAAGTATGTTGTTTCATTTAGAGATGAATGTCACTTTCATGAAGAGATATGTGAATGCATATATAAGAGACTTTGGGATCTTTGTTCTCCCGAAGAGTTGAGTGTAACCTGTTTATATGTTAGACGGGGTGGTTGGGACATCAATCCACATAGAGTCTCTCATGAGTATCTATATAATAATGAGCTAGCTGATGTTGGTGTTATGTTTGACAAACAACCAAGGCAGTGATAATATCACATAAACTAAAATTAATATTCATAAAACCGAAGAAAGTTGGGGGCACGTCTTTCGAAATAGCTCTTTCAAAGTATTGTGGTGATGACGATGTTATTACACCAATATCTGATGATGATGAATCTATAAGAAAAGAACTAGGATATAAAGGCGCTCAAAATTATAAAATTTCTAATTTTAATAAATCAGCCCCCAACTTTCTAGAAAGTTGGTTTTTTAATCATATGAGCGCTAATATTATTAAAAGTATAATTCCTAAGGAGATTTGGGAGGAGTATTTAAAGATTAGCATTTATAGAGACCCTTGCGAAGTATTAATTTCTCATTATTTTTACGATAATCCAGGTATACCTTTTAAAGATTATGTAGCTCGTACAGAAACATTAGAAGAAAATTTCAATATAACTCACATTGAAAATAAATGTGCAATCGATTATATGATAAAATATGATGATCTAAGATATTATATAGAACTTTTAGAAGATAAAATAAAGACACCTGGATTATATAATACATTTGCGAGGATGGATTGTAAAAAAGGTAAACGCCCTTCTAATGCAATCGTTAGTAATATGTTTACAAAAGAGATGATTGATTTTGTACAAAAAAAAGCTCGCCGTTTCCAGCGAGCTTAATTTACTCAAACAACACGAAATAAAAATTAAACGTAACCTAAGTATTTCTTTCTTCTTAAGTTAGGACCAGTGCCTTTATAACCTGATGACACAGGGTATAATGTTGCGGTACCAGCTCCTGCTGAACTTAAGTGATAATAGACTGTCAAATTATTTTCATCAATAGTTGCAATCACCGTGTTGGTAGATCTAACTGATGGTAATTTACAAGTAAGAGTTGAACTTGTACCGTTATAACCACTTTCTAAATGAACTGCCGATGCTGTATGTAAAGCTGTGCTACCGTTTCTATCATAAAGGATACCAACGATTTCTGCATTACCACCGTGTGGGTTATTCGTACCTTGATTACCAAATCGTCTTACAACAATATCATCATTCTGTCCAGATATTGAATAGTTAAGGTTATAAAAATTTGCTGGAGCGCCGGGTGAAATAGCGTAACCACTTAACGGACCGGCGGGTGCGGGAGGTGGTGTTATATTAGTAGAGGTTGTACCCTCACCAGCAGAATAACAACTATGCGAAAAAGCAATTATTTCATTAGTATCGAAAGCCATGTAATTATTTATTCATTTAAGTTAATTTTTTCGTAAACATAAAAAAAGCCCTCCGAAGAGGGCTTTGCAAATGTAGTTGTACTTCGATTAGAAGTAAACAGCCTGTGAACCTGGTGTGAACGCATCGCCCAAGTTCTTCAAGATCACAACGTGGTAATACAAGTTAGCACCGAAGATGTTGTCAACAACACCATAACGGGTTAACAAGCCAACACGTGGCGAGAAGTCGTTAGGACCAATTGTTCTCTGAACCATAACAGGAATGTACGGACAGTAGATAATACCTGTGTCGTAAAACTCAGGACCTTTATATCCAAGCAACGTATACTCAACACGTGTTGTACGTGCTGCAGTTGGGATATATGTACCTTGATCTGGTTGCGTAATGTAACCAGCGTTCTGCTCGAACTGAGCTTCCGTTCTGGTATCACGGTAAACGTTGAATCGACCACCGAGGTTACCAACTTTAGCAACACCGACTGGCTGTGTATTAACGTTACCCTGTACCGGTACCCATTGAAACTCAGGTAACATCTCGAGAATAGCAGCTGCACGAGGTGTTGCAACAACAAAGTTAGCTGCACCACGGCGGTTTCTAATCGCGATTCTGTTCGCCTGAATAATGAGTCTCTGGTAGAAGTCTCTGTTACGCTCAACTAACCAGCGACCATCGGCTGATTGAGGAGCCCATACAGAATAACCATTACCTGAACCGTTGTCAAGAGCGACCTGGATCATTCTCATTAACATTTCACGGTCGATTTCAGCCTGTAACTCATAACTCATAGCGTTAGTGAGCTCAGTATCGATATCAATACCATTCATGTTCTTAAGATCCTGCTCCAACTCAACAGACCAACGAGCTGCTAATCTACGAGTACCAGCTTCAACAGCTGTTTTCTCGAAACTAACTAGCACCTGAGGAATCTTACCTGTTAACTCGAAGTTAGCAAGCAATCTTGCAACACCACCGTCTTGATCGACGAATGGGAAGTCTGTTCCAGCACCAAGACCGGACAATTGACCAGAAGATGTACCTGTGAAACGGGTATCTAACATCTGATAGCCAAGTTCTTTGCCATTAACACCACCAGCGACGTTACCCTTCTTAATACCAGAACCAATAGTTGCGTTCTCAGTAGTAGTAGATTGAGGTATGCCGTCAATACCGTTACCTAAGGCATCGGTATCATATTTGTAGCGCAAAGCAAATGCTAAGCCAACAGGTCCGCTCATAGGCTGAACACCAACGATTTCGTTAGTGATCAACTCTGGGAATGTACGTCGAATCATCGGGATAAGAATCTTAGGCAAGCGGTAGTCACCAGTTGCATAAGTATCACCCTGCGTATAAGAGTTAGGTATCTGATTACCGTACTGACCAATGTTGTTACCACCATTGGACAAAACAGAACCGGTACCACCTGATACGTTATTCGACTCATTCAAACACCATGCTTCCTGGTTTTCCAAGAGCATTGCCGTATTAAGACGAGTGTGATCGTCTTCGATGGCAGCTACGTTATCTGAAGAGTAATCCAATACAGGATTCCACTTCTCTAACAATGCCGCGGCTCTATCTTGATCGATATAAGCCTGTGTGGGTTTGATAGATTTCATAAGTTAATATGTGGGTTTGTATAGTACAATTTTGTACTAGAAATTCTTTTTGTTTCGAAAAAATCGATTATTAATATTTGCCTAGCTCGCCCATGTACGTTCCTAAAGGTGCATGATGTTCGAAATCATCACTAGGAGCTTGTCCGCTCTCTTCAATGATTGGTCGGTCAACATCTTTAGTTACCGTGTTCTGTGTTTTGGCTTGCTCATGCAAAACTTCAAGATGCTCTTCGTGATTTTTATCAAACATCTTCAACGTATAATCGAAGTTCTCATTGATAAATCTATAAGATTTACCATGTAATACCTTCTTACAAAATGCTGCTTTATCTTCCGGTAAGTCACTTACCTTCTCTTCAAGAGTTAATCTACTCTTTAATGCTGCATTTTCTCTTTGTAAACGTTCTACAATTGCTGTAGACTCGTCTAATTTCTCAACAGATTCATCTATTCTTGTCTTACCATCTAAGATTGCGTCCTTAATGCTATTCTTCTGTAAAGCTGCATCAACCGCTAAAACTCTTCTCATCTCACGTAAAACTTTATTAGATCTTCTGTTTTTAACCGCCTCGTTAATATTTTGCTGCGGTACTAACTTCTCAAGATACAGATCAAGGTATTTGCTAACGCGTCCTACCAAGTCGCTCTTAAAAGTATGTGCTTCCTCATTAATGGCTCTGCTATACTTCTCAACCACGGAAATTAACTTCTCACCGTGATTCTTATCAATGGCACCTACAACTTTATCCAACTTACTTGTGTGGTCGACATCAATAGCCTCGAGCAAATGCTCTAATTTGGCACTATATTCGTCATCCTGTTTTACTAGTGCTGATTCAACGTGAAGGGAAACCTTTTTATTGAAAGCATTTTCAATTTGCTTTAATGTACTCTCTGTAAGAATACCATTTGCTTTTTCTTGGAGGATATCTGTTATTTTGTTGTCCATTTTAAAAAATTCTTTGTTTAGCAGCTCTTTTTATTTTCTGCTTAAGTTTGTCTTCAACTACTGTCTGTAAATTTAAGTGTGCGTTTTTATATTCTCCTATTGAGATATTTTTTAAAAACTTTCCTATTTCTTTACGCTGTGACATATATCTATTATTTATGCTTTAGAGCCAATTTTATCTAAAAAGTCAAGTACTTGATCTCTTAAATACGAATCCAACTCTTTTGTAGGTAGGGTTTCTAACTTTTCTTCAAAAGTATTATAAGCTTCTTCAAACTTTCCATCTTTATTCATAATGAATTGTTTGCTTTCTAATATACCATTTACAAAGGCTTTTGGGCACGATGGATCAGAAACGCAATCTACTGCTACAAGCTTCATATCGGTAACTTTACTAACACCGGCTTTTTCTTCTACAGGTGTAAGTTGGCCTAAAGCTCTTGAACTCATTCCTACCTTTACACCGTCGTTAATCAAACTTTTTACAATCTGTCCGCATGGTGTAGATAAGACTTTTGACTTACCATAAAACATGTTACCTTCCTGCCATATATCAGTAACCATATGACAAGCTCTCTCTAAATCTACTTCAGCCGTGGTAGGGTGGTTTAACTCACCCATACTTCGATTTTCACCGATCATGTCTTTCTTATAACGCTGTATTTCGCGTTTAAGTTCATCGGTAGGATAAAAGCGTTTGTTACGGTTTACTTCTTCGGCCATCATATAAGGGCCTTTGATGTACATATTTTTCTTACCATCTTTACCGCTTTCTTCGAGTACGTATTCGAAGTCTTCCTTTGAAGCAGGTGTTTCAACTAATAGTTTATAAGACATGTCTGATATTATTTATACTTTTTAAGATTTTTTAACGTAAAATGCATCGCCCCAAGACATTCCATCCCAGGATGTTTCTTTTCTTTCAAACCCGTAAAGACCAAGATATGCATCTAATTCTTCTACCCTAGCGCAATTTTCATAAAGTTCGTCCCGGTTAACTTCTGCTATAATGTAGTCAATATTTTTTAAAGTCTTTTTAGCTCCTATAAAAACATTCAATTCAAACCCTTGAACGTCTATATTAATTAAATTAAATTTTTTATTTGGTTCATATCTATCTAAATGATCAAAAGATATTTCTATCTCTTCATTAAAGACTATATGCGGGTATTGTCTAGCATGAAGATCTGGCTTCATTAAAGAATTGCTTTGTCCTAAATTATCTTTACTTCTATAAAAGGTAGTTTTACCCCTAAACGGTCCAAGCGCCCTATTTACGGTCACCACTTTATCGTCCCCTTTTACCTTATCACATAGTATTTTATAACTATCTAAATCAGGCTCAAAGAAAAGAATATGTTTTATTGAATCATACTTTTTATAAAGATCATATTCACTACCATGGTGACCACCGATGTGTATTACACCGGTTACATTCATATTATATTTTTTAACTAACTCTTCGTAATCTAATAACATTATATTCCTAATTCTTTTTCTGTTAAAATTTTAAATTCAACGCCTTTTTTCTTTGCCCACTTTTCAGCTGCTTCCCATTTAGCTCTATTTTGGACGTACGTTTTTTGTTCATAAAGAGTAGTTTTTCTTTTTTGATACTTTTTAAATTTCGGAGGTTGGGTTTGTTTAGAAGGCTTTATTTCAATCAAATATGTCTTTGGTCCGTTTGTTTCATTTATGGTTATTAAACCATCTACAAAATATCTTTGTACTCTTCCTGTGAGCGGATTTAAATAAGGTATCACCACACATTCACTATCCCAAGCTGATACATTTTCATTTAAATCACACCATCTAAAAAATTTTAATTCCCACCCTGAACGATAAATTGGATAATCTTTGCCCCTGTATTTGTTTCTATTTCTAGGTTTAAATACCCCCTGTCTAAACTTACCCGAGCCTGCCATATTAATATTTAAATTACTTACACTTTAATACAACCTGTTGGGGAAACTCATATCCGAACTTCTTTCCCAACGTTACTACTTCTTTTAATAACGGTATATTAATCTTAGGTAACATTTCTCTGATAAAGATTTTCATTTCTTCATCTTCTGAAGGTCTACCTAAAGCTTTTCTTCTAGACCCCGTATTATGTTGAATAGAAGTATCTAAACTAGCACCACTTTTACATTGAGTTTTATCTTTTATAAAATGATAAACCTTTTCTTGAAACTGTTCTACTTGAATTGTAATATCTGGTTTCTTTTTTAAGATTATTTTGTGCCATTTAACCCAGAAATCTAAAACAAATTCAATTTTGTTTAAAGGTTTACCCTGCCACGGTGGATTCATAATATCCCAATTAGCTTCTTTTAACCCCTTAAACACTCCCTTTCTAATAATATTAAAATATTCTTCATCTAAATCCTTTTTTACAACGCACATTTCTTCTTGCAAACAAGGAATAGATTTAAAAGGGTGTCTGGTGTAATGAATTACACTATCATAAGTATGTCTAGCCCATTTATAATTTTTATCTAATAATTCTTCTGGCGGGGTTTTTACATTTTGTGGTAATGAAGCATCATAACCCGGGGCAAATGCCCACATAACTAAACTTTGTCCGGGGTGCTTAGTTTCTATATCACACTTAACACCCAATTCATTTAAAACATGATTTACATAGTGCGATCCACCGCAGGGAGAACCCACGCATAAGAAAGTACTATTACGGAAACATAAGAATTTGGACACATAGCTATTTAAAATTTAGCCTACTAAAAACAATGGCGGTTCTGCGTCGCTTAATCCTGGAGAAGCACCTGAATATAATTCTTCTTCTAGTTTTGCTTTTTCTTCTCTTCCTTCTTGCAACATGTCGTAGTTTAGAACACCACCACCAAAGAGCTGTATGTTGCTGTATTTGCCTCTTACTCTCCCTAAGTTTATTTTAGTAAGTGCCAATGCATATTGGTATACCCAAGGCTCTTTAATTACCCATTGAATCGGTTGTTCTACATAACACTCTAATATACCCCAGAATCTTTCATTTCCTGGTTCAGGATACATTTGCATGTATTGCGTTCTTTGATTGAAATTGCAGCTCTTTCTTAAAGCAAGCATTTTCTCTCGTGTATCTAACCAGTTCTTTAACACATACCAACTAACTAAATCGAAACCATAATTACCCATTGAATAACTAAAATATGTTTGTTGTGCTAGTGTTTGTTCAATGGTAAATAGCGTATTTACCCCATCAGATGAACCAATTTCAAACCCTCTGATATCAATAACCTTTCTATAATCGTCTAATAGATAATCAAAAGATTCATTTAGATATAATTGATCAGGTTTTAAATTTTCTCCAACTTCAAAAATATACGGGTTAGCTGTTTCGCCAATAATCATTTTACCTATTCCATATAAAGGAGCAAAACTAGTACCGCATTTATCAGGATATAAGTACGAAAAATTTGGATTTAATAATACGTCGTTATCAATTAAATTTTCTGTTCTTTTTGCGGTCATAAGAACGTCTAATCTAATTCCAGGACCTCTTTCATAGAGAGCAGAATCGAAAACTAAATATTCTCTTGTGTAACCAGCAAATTTGGTAAACATCTCTACTGCGATTCCAATATTTTCGTATAAATTATCTTGATGAACTTCAATGTTTATTAACGGGGCGCCTAAAGTTCTAGATATTCTTTGAGCCAACCTATCATAACTACATATCTTATTATTAAGATTAGTAGAATAAAAAGAGCTTACAGGTAGTACCGTTGAACAATCCATTTGATATTATTTATACAAAAGACTCTACTGTCATAGAAACGGAAACCGTTTCGCCACCTTCTCCCAAATAAGACGGTAAGGGAAATTTATTAATTTTAGAATTTTCTATATCTATTTCTAATAACACTTTATAATCTCCACTAGAGCTTTTAGAATAACTGCTATATATAGAATCAAACAAATTATTAATCATATATGTTTTAGTATTATATTCTAATGGCATAGCAGAAGGACCTTTAACAGCTGGGTATTGACCAGATGCACAGGCTTTTACAGATTTTGTACCACCATGGTCCCAATAAATTATAACTTCATGTTGACATACATCAAAATCATTATTTCCTGTCGAATCAAATCTAGCCTGTGTATATTTTATAATAGATTTTTTATATGAAGAATATGATTTATCAAACAAATTATTCCATGAACCTATAGTCCCACCTACAACTGTAGCATTTTGAACCGGGTCTATTGTTTTATCAAAATAACCTTGCCATTGTTTGGTTGGAGGTGTAGATAAAAAGGTACCTGCAATAGTATCTGTAACTTTATTAGTACCTGAGGTTGTAACTAAATCGGTTACCAAACCATATTCATTAAAGATCAAAGAAGTTATATCAGCTATATCCAATTTTTCATTCGATGATTTACTTGTATTGTTTTCAGGGTAATTAAAAAATTTCGGTTTTAAAGAATATGTATTTTCGTTTCTAAAATATTTGCAAAATTCGTTTACTGTAATTTTATGATTTCCTAAAACACTACTATCACGTGCGGCTAATAGACGTTCGTCGCGACGCCCAACTCGTACAAAACTATAACCAGCTGAAAGAATTAAATCATCAGGGGTTACTTCTAAAAAAGATGACTGCGTGAGTTGTGAGATTTTTTTACTCATGAACTAGTAATAGATATGTTAACTGCCATAGGTAAGTTTAAAATATTGGTGTCTATAAGAGTAGAAATTGGTAAACCTGTAATTTTTTTATTCAAACCATCTATTGTTAATTTCGGTACACATAATTTCGAAGCAGCTCCTTGAATTAAGCCTTCGTAAATTATACTAGAATTAGGTATTGAACTTTGAGTCCAAATTACCGGGAAATTAATAGCCCCATCTGTACTATTATAATACGGAAAAGAACCGGTACCTGAAACGGTACTATTTTTCCAATCAATTTCAATAGTAACAGTACCAGGTTGAGGTTGGTAATTGGTATCTGAACCCGAATAAGAAAAATTCATTTTTACGGTTGTGGTATCATATGTTTCATACGTTTGACTAAACAAATGAGACCAAAATCTATCACCCGTCGTACCATCTGAATAGTTAATTAACGTTCCGTAATCAGAAGGCCAATAATACGAATCTCTACTAATAAACCCACCACTATTTTGGTTTATTGGTGTAGGGGCATTTTCGAATGTGGATGGACCAGGTATGTTTGTCTCTCCCATATGACCTTTATAAAAGCTAGCTGCTGTACCACTGGCTAATAAAATATTTTTTGCTGTCGCTTCGGTTTCTAAATTCCAAACTCTACCATATTGATCAAAACTTAAAGTACTAATATCAGCTATATTAACCGTTTTATTACTAACACTACTTGAAATATTTCTCGTTTGATTTTGATTTCCATCAATTATTAATCCATATGCTTTTGTTTCTATAAAAGCGGGTTGAAATGATATAGGAAATACCGAAGATCTATTTTTTAAGAAGTCGTTAAATTGATTTATTGTTACTTTTTTGTTTATGTCTGTAATGACAGTTTCTGATGAATCAACAAGGGTTATCAAATCATCATTAACAATTTGATTAGATTCTAAAGGATTTAACTCTGATATTTTTTTTCCTGCCATATTATTATTTAGGGTGTATCGTCTTTCTTTGTATTAATAGATGATGTTCCTCCCGAACCTTGAGAAGCAGATTGTCCAGTAAAAGGATTGATTATACCATCACCATCACTATTTTGAACACCTATTACAGATAAGTCGTAATCTGGATCATGTACTAATTGATCTTGTAAATCTTTTAAATCTTGTGCGTCAATAATAACACCCGGCTTTATTATACCACCTGACTGTCCTTTTCGGACTGTATTTTCATCCGCATTAGCTTGTTCTAAAGTATACAGTTCGCATCCATTTACATCATAAACGGTACCTGTAACTACAAAACCTGCAGGTAATAATATTTCTTTTTTAATCGAACCTTCCTTATTATTTGTAATTTCCCAAGTTGTATTAAGAATGGTTATCGATCCAATAGCTCTACCAGCAACACCCGGGTCATCATCCCAAGATAGTGTTATCTCAACTGTACTATTTCCGGTTATATAATCCCCGTCATCTGAAAATTCTGCATCACCAGAAT
>Ga0080013_1002703_pt1 | contig 20203 bp, 21 predicted proteins | sample ETNvirenome_6_85_FD_69236 | JGI IMG/M metagenome (GOLD analysis project Ga0080013, IMG submission 69236) | Marine viral communities from the Pacific Ocean - ETNP_6_85 (SPADES assembly) (version 2) | ecosystem: Environmental > Aquatic > Marine > Oceanic | place: Pacific Ocean | collected 2013-06-19 | reverse complement strand
ACCGATAAAAATTCTCGGCTTTATAGCTCTCGGAGATCAATTTAAAGAGGTTATTTAAGCCCTCCTGGTTCATCGCTAACAGGACCAAATGTCTACGCCTACGTAGGATGTCCTGTGTCTTTTTGCTCCCGCCCTCGTCCTCCACAGTAGCCCCTGACGCCTTGTCGGCTTTAATACCACGGGCCCTCTTCTTGTCTTCCATTGCCTTGGTGTACTCTTCGCGCCATTCATCAACTGACGGGATAAAATACGCCTCACAACCAAAGATGGGCTTGAAGTTCTTGCCTTCCGCTTGCATCTTTCTGGCATGTAATACCTGATAGGCTAACCCATTCATATTACCATGATCTGTGAGCGCTAATGCATCACATCCATTCTCATACGCAAAATCCATATGCGCCTGTGGATACCCAATGGCATCAAAAATAGAACCAGCAACGCTATGGGCGTGCAAACCAACAAATTTAATCTCTTTCATTTCTCAACCTCATATGCTATTTTACTATGTTTATGTGTCCGTGTCAAGCCTTCTTCTGGCTTTTTAATATTATTTTCTGAACCTAAAAAGTTACAGTATTCTCGCCACTTAGAGAGATCATAGAACCATTCCATTTCAAGCTGCGTGGCGTTCTCCTCCTCAACCGCGCCGAACACATCTTTAAAGTCAAAATGCCTCGCAGACCATCGCTCTTCTAGCGGCAGTTTCTCCGATGGCATTTCGCCTGGTGGGGGGTTAACAAATGTCCTCGAAGTTTTTTTATTAACTGCTCTGCGACAAGCTTTGAAATCTTTCCCAAACATGGTAAAAGCCAACGGGAGATTGTCTTTTATCGTTTTGCCATTGTGTGTTAAAAAAAAGTTTTCTTTCATACTGGAGATTTGGATCCTGTGCTCTCTCAAGCTATAAATGTCATATGCTGACATAGGAAAAGTAATATAATACTTATCGGGCAGCAGCCACTTAGATATTTTATATGCAACCTTCCAAGCAGCTAATGCGCCATATAGAGCCCCCCACCCGTAAGAGTCGCGACGGTCACGGTCTTTAGGATGAATCGGCACATAGTAAATAGGAATTTCCTTACGAACGCCTTGATAAAATTTAGTAAATTTTCGAGAATAATAAACAGGGTCGTACACCCACTCCCCCACTATCTTTCTGACGATAGGCGCCAAATCATCATTGGCAACAATCCAGATAGTCTGGCAACCAACCATGGCGCACTCAAATACTGCTTTTTGAATAGCCGTGTAACCAGCTTCCACAGGCATCATCACAGCAGGAATATCCATATCGAAATCTGTCTTAAGATTTGCTACTGGAATAATGCCTGCCAAATGAGAATGGCGGGGAATGGCCGTCAAAAGTGCCTCAAAAATCTATCGTAGGCCATACTAGCCGAATGTAGATCTCTGAGTAGATCTTCTTCTTTAAGTATTGGTATCTCGATAGAATCTTGCCTTTCCCACGACGGATCTTTCTCTTTATGTTTTGTTCTTGCGATAGATGTTGTTCTAAATTTATAATATTTTGGTTTTCCATTTGGTCCGTACCCATTAAATACTCCTTTCATACCTCGGGTTTCTATTTCAGAAATTAGTTTAAATCGTGCCATTGTTTCGGAAAAATCAAAATCCAAGATGTCTTCTTCTTTAATTCGCGAAACGACACAAGCATCCTTTACGGGCGTGTTTCCATCAATTCTGTCAGAAGGATAGAACCACACCTCGTTAACGAAGTCGTCTTCTAGTTTGATGTAATCAACATCATGCTTCCCTCCTCGATTGAATGCTATCCAATCATAACATATATAATTCTGTTTCGCAACCACTTTCTCTCTTAAACCAAAACATTTTGGATCGCCAAAGTAATAACAAGTGTTAAAGTTAATCTCTGCTATCTTTGAGTATTCGTTGGAACATATAATTGTGTTATCTCCTATACGCATGTTCTTACAAAGATTAGAAAAGGGGTTCTTTCCATCGAGCGAAAGAAAGAATAACAACCTTTCCCACAGTATTTCTTTGGACACCCCAATCACCTTATCGCCCTTGAAAGCTTTTAATATCGTTTCTTGGTTATCAAGCTTAATAGAAGATAAATCTAGATTTGATTCTAAGTAATCAAACCTAAAAGGACGCTGTTCATCTGTGTGAATCAACGGAAAACGATTATTAAAAGCAAACAAGACCGCTTTCAAACTGCTCCCGATCACCACATTATCATATTCAAAAACAAAACTCAATTTACATTCCTTAAGTGTTCATTGTCGTACCCGCCCTTCTCCCATGTTGGGTGCATTATATGCATACTCTGAGGGTAATGTTTCCAGCCCAGTGCGTGTCCCAGTTCATGCTCTAAAACGCGAGGCCTATTAACGTGTTTTTGTCTAATAAATATTTTTGCCTTAATGATATATCCTGTTGTAGTTCTTACTGAAGTGCGCGTCACAGCCAGAAAATCTTCAGGCAATGCCTGATCGCCTCCTGTTATTATTATATCACTTCCATAGTCTGCGCCAAAACATTCGGGAGAATCATAATTATACCACACATCATCAAACTCGTATCCACTGTTGCGCCAATAGGCGATAGCTATTTGAACCCTGGTGTAAGAAATATTTAATTCTTTGCAAACTTTTACCACTGGTGGCTCTTTCCATACGCCTGTTTGTTTTGGCTTTCCAAGCGCAAATATTTCATAAGTGCTAGCGGTTAGAAAATGTAAAGGATAACTCGTGGTACTCAAACAAGAAAACAGTAATAATATGAATAACATATTAATACATAGTTATTCTTCCTCGTTCTTTACCTCGTCCAGAAGCGCCTTAATATCTAAACCGGCGCAGTCTATTTTTCTCTTGCTAATGTGGTAATGGCTAACAAAACCAGAGAATTTACCGTATGGCACATCCTGTTCATATTTCGTTGAAGTTTTTCCAAATTGACCTAGAGGTGTTTCGTAAGGAATCTCAGTCGCTCCATGAATTGCCTTCCATAGAGCTTGTAGGGCTTCGATCTGAGCGGGGTAAAAGCCTAAAAACGACTTAAGCTTGCTTCCGTGGACCCAGGCATCTTCTACTATGGGTCTTTCCCCGAAACCTCTTTTAACATAAGTTTCCTGATATTTGGGGTAGTAAGCATTTGATATCTCGACGCCAACTGACGCACGGTTTGTTCGCGAAGAGCCAGCGTGAAATGCCGCGTGTTGCATGTCCAAAGTCTGGTAAATAGTGCCATCGTTATCAATCAGAAAATGTACTGAAATACCTCTCTTTCCCAACACTCTAGCGCAAGAGCCAGCAGACAAGCAAACATCCCAATGATTTACAAAATAACGAATTTTTCGAGCAGGCCTGCCGGTATAATCGTAATAATGGCCCTTATCTGCTGCATGACCACCTCTTTCTGACCATAAAACAACCTTGTCCCACTCAATGGGATGGCAGTTTCCATTGTATACAATATAATTAGAATACTTTGGGTCATCTGGCTTGTGTTCATCAATTTCTGCCTGTCTTTCTGTCCATAAACGACGAAATGTCATTGGTCCACATAGCCCATCAGCCGTTAGTTCTCGGTCCTTTTGCCATTTTTTGATAGCCCTCACGAGCTTATCGTCAAAATACTTCTCACCAAACCAAGTCGGATCCCATCCAAGCTTCTTGGCCGATGATTCGTTATAAAAATCTTTGTCCATCAATATGCTCCTTATAATATCCCTATAATGTAATTATCTAGGATTACATTATATTTACTTTCATCCACGTTTATTTCTTCTAACATAGATTTATCAATAATAATTTTTGAATCCGTAAACAACATATTTTTAAATCTAACATCGTCGGCCCAATCCAAAACCGTCACAATAGCATGCCTTTCCTCGGTGGGCTTAAAGCTATCTGGAAGAACAATGCCGCTATTAGTTCCCGTCTGCTCCTTTTGTAGAAGCTCTACTAACACGTATCGATTAACAGGCTTAAACAATGCCTACCTCCCCTTCTAAAATCTTCTTATGCATCTTGAACTCATTTTCTGTTAAGAAAAGATCCTCACGACAAGAGCAATGTTTACAATACATCGTAATGTTTACTTTTCCGCCAATAATTGCTCGAATATTACCCGTGGGGCCCCAATGGCATTCTTGTTGGCACTTTCCTATTGTTTTTATCCTCTTTTGATCAAAGAGATGATTGAAATTCATTTATACCTCCTATTAAATAGTACATGAATCATTTGTACAGAACTTTGTTCCACTTCCCCCCTCTTCGTCTTCTATGTTCTTAATCGGTTTTATCTTTTTAATCATTTTCTCGTAAGAGGCTTTATCAATCTCCTCATAGGGAGCCTGTTTATATCCGGTCTCTTTATATTTTAAAAATGAAACAGCCTTGAGGCGTGTTTCATACATTTCCAGCGCATCTTTAATCTGGTGAGCTTCTTTTTCATTAAAAGTTACTGTGATAGAAACCGAATTATCCGCCCAATAATGTTGATATTGGGCCGCAATTTCTAGTTGCTCCCACATGCTGACATTTTTCTTTCCTTTCAAGAAAAATGGTTCATAAACCGGAAATGAAACCACTTTTGTATTAGGAGAATATTCATCATCTTCGATATGATGGCCCGCTTTTTCTAGTGCGTCAAGTAAGCCAGACTGGTTTGAAAAGCGAATACGACGAATGTAATATTCGCTCTCCGGAAAGTGAATCCCTGGCGTTGAGCCATTCAATAGTGAAACTGTTCCAGAAGGCTTAATAGATGTTGTTCTAACTGATTTTGGAATGCAAAGCCAATTAGAATATTCTTCGTCTAGCTCTCCAATATATTTATAGGCTTCGTCGCACCATTTGTACATTGTTCTTCTCCCAAACTTATTAAAGGCCTGAATAACCCCCGATTGAGAAAGTCCTATTCTTCTGTTCTTTAGCATTTTCGCGTTTGTTTCTGGCCACTGTGTGTTTGTAAGCGTAACAGTCTTGCCATAAAGATATGCAATTTTAAGAGTTTTTAAATAATCTTCATAAGAATCGTGCTTGGCAGGATATGTCTCAACCAAACAACACAACTCTCCATCTTCAAGCTGCTGCTCAACACAAGGATTAAACCCTGCAACGTTAATGTCATCGTATCTTTCAGGATCCTTAAACCTTCCTCTGGTGCGTGCATTATTGAGCCAGATATATCCTGGCTCACCATTCTTCTGGCTCTGCTCTGCGTGCCACGTATAGTCCATTCCTACTTCGGCAACAAAAGAGTTATTGGAACCCCATCGATGGTGATAGAGCTTTTCTTGATCATTCTTCATTTGAAGATAATGCTTGTCATCATGAGTTCCCATGGCCAAAGCTGCTGATCGACGTACATTTCCCGCCACAACACAACGCCCAATTAAATTTTCAGTATCAACAATATCAACAGAGCTAATAGGTTCGCCCACTTTTAATGAATAAAGTTCTATAAGATTTTCATGCAGTTCTTTAAGGGGAGCAGCCCCACTAGAAGTGCCTCCAAACCCACGAATTAGAGCGCCTTCGGGACGAATTGCCGAATAATCAAACTTAGGAACTTTTGCTCCGGAGAAAAAACCATCCAACAATAAATGAACCGAATCCACCCATCCTTCACGAGAATCATCTATCACAAGAACATCATTAGTGTATTGTGGTTCTGTAATTGTAACGCTACCTGCGCCCAGAGTGTCAAACCCCACGCCAATACCAACCATCAAGGCGTCCATCATCCAAGAAAATAAATAACCTCCCTTGGAGGAGAGTTCTCTAGTAGATCGAAAGGCACAATTAAAAAGGCCAGCGCCTGTTTTTTCTTCAACAAACTTCGTGCCCATCATCCACAACCCACGTCCAGGTGGCGTCCATTTCAAATTAAACAAACGATCATATGCATCCTTGGCGGTTCGTTGTGCTTTTGCGTCATTCCATTCTAAGCCGTTATCAATGACATGTTGTTTTTGCATATTAAACATACCTTCAACGACCCGGCGGCATGTCTGCCACCACTCTTCAGTGCCTACCGCATCTGAATCAAACTCATTCAAGCGCCTGGAATAAGTGCGTTTAAAAGTAACATATCCCAAAGGGCCCCATGGCACCTCTTGTGTTCTATATGGGTCAATGAACACATCTGATAAACGAAATCTGCGAATGTTTTGCGAAGTTCTCATAAATTATTTTCTCCCTTTTCTGAACTTTTCATATCTTTGCTGTAATACTTGTTGTTGTTTTTTAGGATCGAGTGCCACTGGGTTCAATGGAATTTGTGACGCTACAATCTTTGGGGCGATCTTAATATTCACGTTAGAAGTGTCCATAAAAATATTGTATACAATACCATCTGGGCCGTTTCTGTTTTTGGCGATAAAAAGCTTTCCCTGGTTCTTTTGTTTATCCTCGATTGTACGAGAGATAGAAAAAATAAAATCGGCTACAAAACATTTATTGAAAGCTTCAGAAATTTGTTCCATTGTAATCACTTCTGCGTTTAGCCCAGAGCGGTTCGTCTGGGAAGCTGTCCATAGCGCACACTTAAATTCAGAAGCAATCGCTCTAAGCTCTTCATAAATAGATTCCAATTCGTTTCTTTTCTCTTTTCTAATGACAATGGGCCTTAACAAATCAGCGTAGTCCACAATAATCATACCAGGCTTTATTCCTCTTTTAATTAACCGAGAAAGATGAGCACGAATTGTGTTAGTTGACGCCGATTTAGTGGGGTATTCTTTTACAATTAGTTTACCATCAATCTGACTAATTTGTTTATAAATATCTTCTTTAAAGTTTGGTAAATTGGAAAGAGGATAACCAGTAATACAACTATCATAGCGATTGCCAATAACAGTATCGGGCAATTCAAGGGTGTAATGAACTACTACTTTTTCTTCCTTTAGCGCCTGGACACCGAGATGGACCAATACCATCGATTTACCGGCGCCAGTGGGGGCGATCACTACACCCATTTCTTTTTGCCCCAAACCGCCGCCGCATAAACCATCGATGTCTTTCCAGCCGGTTGTCACTGGCCGGCGGTGCTTAGGCTTATATCGTTCTTCGAAATCAGCAATAAAATCATGACCAAAATCTGTCTCTGAACCAAGTTTTAATGAATCATTAATAACTTTTGAAATTTCATCGAAAGAGCACGTCTGAAGCAGCCCGACCGATTTCATCATAGCTTCTTTAAGGTTTTGTTTTCTACAAAAATCCAATGAAGCTTCTTTGATATATTCTGTATCTGTAAGCTCTCTTGTGTGTATTTTGGCAAAATAATCGCGCACTTGCTTCTGGACTATTTCGTCTTCTTTTTCTAGGTCAGTGCGTAAAATGCTTATAATAGCGTCCACAGAGGGATGTTTATTATACTTCTCCCTGTATCCAACAATTCTATGTACAAACACCCTCAGATATTCTAACTCTAGGAAGTTTGTATTGAACACTTCCATTATCTGATCGGCAAATGGCCGATCTTCGAAAATCAGTTGTACTAACCCTTCTTGGAAAGCTTTACCATACTTCCCAAAGCTTGCGCCCTCTCTTGTCATTTATGCCCTCTTGTTTATTATAACACGTTGACCATGAAAGTCAACCACATTCTCTAACGGTCTTGTTCATGTGAGTTTTAAGATCCTCTAGATTTAATTCTCCAAATCCATCATCGCGCATCATGCGAATAATCTCTGTTTTATTAAACGTAAAATCAAAGCTTTCAATAGCCTCTTTTACCACCTTTTTTGACTGAAAAGACATCTGAGGAGAGTATAACTGCATCATCTTGTAATTATGCTCTATAAGTCCCTTTCCCTCGATAACATTGGGAAAAAATCTAAGTTTACTATCTGCATGCTCACAATGTTCTATAACCTCTTCAATTGTATAAGTTTTTTCCTCCGATAAAAAATCAAGCCGTTTTGCAACAGTAGCGAATCCAACGCCTTTAATACCCGGCAGGTTGTCTGAAGTATCTCCGATAATCGCTCGCGCAAGGGCCATATTTGTTGGATGGACACCTGTTTGTTCGATAATACGATTCTTATTTAGCAACTCCTTTTTTACTGGCCTCATTAATACAGTTTCGTCATCACACAGCTGAAAGAAGTCTTTATCGTTTGAAACAATAACTTTCTGCCATCCCTTGTAGTAAGGCATCTGAGTAATATAGGATATAACATCATCTGCTTCAATTTCGGGCAGCATTGTCTGAATGATCGGCATCTCATTTAGATACTCAATCAACCTACTCTGTTGCCATACCTTATTTGTTGTCTCTTCATCCTCTGATAAATTATGAAAGGCGCGGTTCAATCGAATAGGCTTGCGTCCTTCTTTGTAGTTCTTGTCCATAGTCTTGCGCTTTCGCGAGCCATCTGGACCATCCCAAGCGATCACTACATGATCGGGCTTCGTATCTCTCACAAGCTTCTGTAAAATCTTTAACGATCCTTTTAGGCCTCCAATAGGCTGTCCATTGGACGAGATCGAAGGATCTACAATATACGCCCGCAGATACATATTCAATGCATCAATAATCAAAACTCTTTTCATTCAATTGCTCCTACAATTTCACTTTCAAAAAACACCTCTGGTGCCTTGTCTCCTACACATAGGATTTCATAGGTGTCTGCGTTCCACGCACCCACAATAAGTCCTACATAGTATACATTGGGAGGGGATACGTCGTCTATTATTTTTACTAATTGTCCTACTTTATATTTCATAGTTTATAGCTCCCCACAATCTTATCATCAATGGTATACACCACCTTTTTAATGCCTACGTGCTTCATAGCAGCGTGACACATCGAACACGGCTTGCTTAGCCTGTATTCCCCACATTTTCCAATTCTTGCAACGTACACCGTTGCACCAGTTGTAATAGCACGATCAAGCCCCAAAATAACACCCAACTCAGCATGTACAGTGGACCTTCCATTATGGTCTTTTTGAAACCTCTTCCCGAAAGAAGAAAAGTTGTTTTTATTATGTGCAGTATTTCTAATGGAGCCGCCCCTGACTAGGACAGCGCCATGTTTGTACTCTGGATACACCGACTGGCTAGCTACTCTTTTGGCCAAATCCATGTAGCGGCTAACTTTACCTTTATACTTGTGATATCGATCTGCTGACTGCGTATCATATTCCGCGCATTGCCTGTGTTCAAGCAAAAAAAACCTCCCAAACGTATAACTATTATATCTGTTTGGGAGGCCGAAGTCAAGTAGTTTTCTTAAAAATTTATTTTACTGTCAAAATCCATTTTCCACGATTCCAGTGGCCATAGATATCATAATATCCGGCGCGCCACTGCCACACCAAGACGTGACGAGCGTGATGATGATATGTCGGACGGTATGTGGGTTTCGCTACATGAGCAGCTGGAACAGCCTTCGGGCGTTCATGATGCTTATGCTGGTGATGCTTCTTTGCCTCAGCAGGATTGCTGGCGAGTGCTAGCATCAAAATAAAAGTATTTAACATGTTAGGTTCCTCCTAGGTACTTATTTGTTAGACGGACAAAGATCATTTTTATTCATTTTTTTGTGATTTATTTTTTAGCTCTGGATCGCCTGGGTCGCCATGGTCATGATAATAATGATCACTGGGACCAATCATCACAACAGCGACCACGGCAGCAACTATCACAGTCGTCACAACAGCACCTGCAATAACCTGTGCTCGCGTCGGAGGTACCGGACGAGGGTGAGGTTTTGGCGGTGGTGGCGGTCGGGGTGGGCCGTGATGAATACCAGTGACCGCAGACAAAGATGCCAACGGACCGTGTTTTGATATATCAAATGTTGCAGCCGAAGCCGAGCTAGAGCCGATAAGGCCCATAAAAATAATTGGAATAAGTTTCTTAAACATGATGGTTCTCCTTTTCTATAGTCTTAGACGTTTTATCTATCTGTTTTATTCATTTTCTTCATAAAAATCTTTTGCGTTTCCGAGTCTTTCATCGAACTTTCTCACAACCTCTTCGTCCATCAGTTGGAGAATCTTTTCTCTAAATTCTGAGTCATTGAGAATCAGGCCACCCCACTTAGACGGCTGAAACTTCTTAGTATATCCATCGGGCATTGTGAGCGTGTACCACGCACCAGCGCTCGTCAAATAATCTGAACCCTTAATGGCATCAAACCAGCTTTCCTCATCGCGGATACCAATGTCTTGAGTACCCCACATAATGCGAAATGCACAGTTCCTACCTTGGGTTCCAAAGCGTGACTTTTCTAGCTTACACTTAACCTCTGAGCCAATACGAAATCCCTTTTCGTCTGTAACAAAAGAACTCTTTGCCTTGCGACCTGTAAGCCAGATACGCAAAGAGTATGCATAGTGCATAGCCTTGCCGCCAGGGGTAGTATACGGAGTCACCATAGCAATCTGGCGCGCCATAGGCCCTGACGGAATGTTTGTCTTCAACTGGTTCAGAACCAGAAAAGTAGCTTGTTGATCGGCAATCGGGATAGTCAGCTTAGACATACCCTTTGCCAGAATACGAGCCTTTACAGCCATCGATGATTGAGGATTAAAGTCTCCCTCAATATCAGAGATAGCGGGCGTCAAAGCCAGCGAATCCCAGATGAAAACAAGCTTTTCATCAGTCGCCCCAAGCAACTCTTCAATCGTCTCTAGAACGAACTCGACAGACGTTGCTTGGATGTACATAAGCCGCTCTAGGTCGCAGCCTGAGCGCTCCAAAAAGTCAGGGTCGATAGCAGACTCGGAGTCAAAATACACCACAAGCTTGCCCTGTTTCTGGGCGTTTGCTGCTATCTGTGCTGCCATATAAGACTTGCCTGTAGACTCTAATCCTGCTAGCTCCGTAATCTTCCCAACAGGGATACCCGCTACCCGTCCACGACAAACAATAGAGTCCAACCAGCGTGAACCAGTAGGAATCCATTCCTTTACTTGTGTTGGGTTTGAGCCAGTTAAATCGTGAGCTACATTCCTGCCAGCCTTCTTATTAACGATCTTCATCAGATCTTGCATTGCTACTCGACCCGGCTTTGTTTGTGTTTTTCTTGCCAATTTTCCCTCCTAATAGTTTTTGATGCTCTTGGCAGTATTGATGTTCTAAATTACAACTTTTCGCTCTACAGGGTGTGGGGCTATAATAGCCCCCACAACACCTGTTATTAAGCGCTTTGTTCCAATCGCTCATTTAGCAGCTGCCGAATCGGCTACTACTGTCAGCGAAAGTTGCGAATGCTGTAGCGCCATAGTCGAAGTCAGCCGGTCCTTGAACTTCTCTCGATTTTGCGATTGATGGGGGACTGTCACCCACTTATGATAATAGTTAGAGTCAGACGGCGGCTCCTCTTGAGCGGTCTCGGCTCGGGATCGGTCTTTAGCATAAGCAGCATGAGATTGTGTCTTCAACTTCTCATGGATCTTAGAAAGATGCTGATAAAACTTGAATGAATCAGCGATCATCAGCCCATTATCATGGGCATATTCCACCCCTAACAACAGGGCCCACATCTTATTGGCCGCAATCTTCAGCTTCCTAGCGCTACCCGGAAGCTTCTCTGGGAGGCTTACGATAATGCTAGAAAACATATCTATAATTTCCTCGGCGCGGTCGAATTCTTCCTGCCGTTTGGCGTAAGGACAATTTGGATCCCACATTTCGTAGAAATCCTCTCCTTCTACGTAGAATTTGTCCAAATCCGCCGAATTAAGATCTCTATCGAGCGTCCGATCAAGAATCATAATGAACTTCACCATTAACTCCCGATCAATTGATTCCTTCATTTTTACATTGCTCAATAGTTTCCGGAAACAACCAACGGTATCATCGGTTCGCAATCTTATATAGCGAGATAGAGGAGTGTTGGCGGCATGCCGATTCTCTTGGTCGTTAAGCGACTTTCCCTTTTGGTGAACACTGAAAATCTTACGCACCTCTTTGGCGCTCACCTCCTCATAAATAGTGATAGGCACAGGCATATCTTTGAGGGCATCCTGCACTCGCGATGGAAGATCTTTAAAATGTTGGTTATCAATATTATGTTCCTTCCCATCTGCGTCGTCCAAAAGCCCGCTATATGTAAAATCATTGGCAAAGAAGGCAATCAACACATCTTCAGTTTTGTGTTGACCGTCCATACTAACGTATTTAAATCCCTTACGTAATAGTTCCTCAAAATACTTAGTACTATGAGTATCGGTAGGCTTGTTAAGTTTAATGTAGTCTAAACACTTGCGCACGTCTGCTAAAACAAGATTAGCAGTAACCCATCCTCTATTATACGAGGAAATAGCAGCGCGCTTAAGCTCTAATGTCCAATTACCTCGCTTGCGATTAAAATCTAAATCATAATACACATCTTCAGTAGTTAAGGTTTTTGCCACCTTAGAGGCTTTTATCTTATTTCCCATTTTATTCTCCTTTGTTATGAATGATAAAACAAAATCCATATGATTAAATTTTATCTGGGTGATTAGAGGCATCTGTTCCCCATGCCTCCCTGCGGGACTAGCCTCAATTACTTACCAGTCATAAGCTCGTTAAAAGCCTTGTCAACGCTACTATCAGCGCTTCCATACTTAGCAGTTTCCGATGAGCGACTTTCAGCAGAGCCATCGCTCGCGAGTTGCTCATCAAGAATCGCGTCGATCTGTGCTGGAGTTTGACGCTCGAAAAGAGAATCAAAGTCAGGCATGCCATCAAGGAGGGCGGGGATCGCATCCTTGTCTTCCAGCAAAGCCGATGTGTTACGACGCATCTTGAGGTTTGTTTGGGGGTACGCACCGGGTTTCGTGGGCTTAGTATATGTAAGAGTGATGTCCGTACCCTCTTGAATGTCTGTGACATCTCCATACTCGGGATCAAGGATATACCCCAAAAGAAGTTCATAAGCCTGCTTTCCATAGCCATAGACCTTGATACCTTCTTCCTCTCGACCCCTTACAACGACTGGTGAGAAATAGCGAGTGCGAACAAAGAGTGACTTTGCCAGCTTTTTGCTTTCCTCGTCGTTTTTATCGCTTCCTTCTCGCCATAACGAGGAAGCGAATTCGCAAATAGGACAATCCTCTCCAAAGTTACGCTTTGGACAAAGAATGCCTCCGCGATGATCTCCTACATTATAGTGGAAGAACATCTCCTTCAATGGATCTCCGTCGTTCGTTGGAACGATACGAATATCCGTATCACCCTCATCTGGCTTAAACCAGACAGAGTTTCCGTTAGTGTTTTCGCCGCGTAGTGTTGCGAGCTTTCGGCGCATTAGCTCCATATCAATTCCCATAATTTATCTCCTTTTTTTGATGTTTATGAGTGAACAATAAGCGTTCCTTACTGTTCTAGTATACCACTCTCGACAAAGCAAGTCAAGAGTTTTTTTGGATTACGTTAGTGTGGGCAACGCAAAACCCAAAGTCTTGTTGTAGGGGGGTTTCATAGATCGCATATGAAATTTTTCTAAAAGCATTTCTTGGTTTTTCCTTTAGCATGTTAACTAGCTTCCTGTGAAGCCCTCCTTCTTCTTCCAATCTTTTTTCATTTATACACATATAATAACATAGCTCTCGCTCGGTGTCAAGGTCAAAAATCCATTTTTCTTCAAGATTTTTCATGTCCAGCATTCCTACCGTTCTAACACGATTAATCTCCGATGGGGGACAAACTTGCCCGATTTCAGGATCAGAATTCTCAAAATAATTCAAATAATGAATAGTTGAAAAAATAGAACTATTCAGTGTATCGTAGTATTCCTTAACAGGAATATTTTGTAAAATATTTTCTAAATTTAAGTTTGAAAAGAACGTAATAGTGTTAAATAGTCCTGAGCGTGCATACTCTTGCAAAACGCCAAACACAGCAGTCTCCATTAAACGTGGAACACCAGTTAAAAGCTCTATATCGGGCTTAATGTAAAATATATCAATCCTTTTATCTTTAATTTGTTCAAGAATCCCTAACGAATAATTTGAACTGTAAGAAGAGCCAACTATAATAAATTGAACGTGTTCATCGACATCCTTGAAAAACTTCTTCACATTAGGAATATTCTTTTCATAATCTTCTGGCTTCTCATGCGACTTTAATCTAAACTTATATTTAGATGAACGAGATATCTTATCATTCATCAGATAAACATTATAATTTGATATATCAGAAAACTTTTCTGCAATAGCCGAAGCAGCATTTCCAAGTCCAATAACAGAAATCATAACTTAAGGTCTTCCAGATCTAAATAATTCTTTCCAGCTTTTAGATTAACAAGATAATTTCCTAATATGTTTTCGGCAAACATCTTTTTTATATCTACAATTAATTCGCGTTCATCATCTACCATATCCAAAACGATCTCATCATGAACTATATGTGAAACAAATGATTTTTTATCCTGTAAGAACTTATCAATTTCAACCGCTTTATCTAATACTAAATCAGCCGTTGTGCTTTGCACAAGGTAATTCAAAGCTTTTCTATCGTCTACTATAATGCTCCGTTTAAAAGGCGTATTTACCCTTCCATCAATATAATACTTTTCTAAGACATCGGCTTTATTATAAATACTATTCTTCAAGGCTATGTGTTCATCAGGGCTATATAGCCATGTAAAGAATATAGTCTTCATTTCATCTCTTGTCAAGTCTTTTTTTCGAATAACGTTATTTTTGTTCCATTCGTGAATGTCTTCTTGCGGTTGGGTTTTGCCCGCTAACGCAAGAAAGGTTCTTGCTTCCGCGCCATTATAATCCAACGAAATAAACCAATCATTGTGTGGTTTCACAAGCTTTCTCAACTCTTTCATCATTGTGAGGATAGGAAAAGAACTGGTGTTTGTAGCGAGCCTGCCCGTCACAGTTCCAAACAAATTATAGTCTATATGCTTAGAACCCTTTAACAATTTTTGGGCGCGCTCCCGTATATGTGTTTTATAAAACAAGGACTTACTATTCTCGCTACTGATGTTTAAATCACGATATTTAATTTTATAAAGCAATTTTTGAACCTTGTCCAAATGCTCGTAATTCTCAGGTTTTTCGTAGTTCTCGAATACATATTCTGTGATTTGATTCTTTGCTTCACAAAACTGTTGCAAAAAATCGTTTGGCACAAGATCAAAGAAGCAATGCTCTCGCATACTAATTTTGCCTATCCTGAATGACTTCAAATATGCCTCAAAACGTCGCTGTAGCCGGCGCCACTCTTCGATAAGTTCCTCGGGGCACGCTTGCTTGAGGGATTGTCCTCCACATCGCAACCAGGCATATTCTATATCAGAATCCACAATAGAGCCTGTATATTTCCATGTCTTTGTGAGATTGGACGGAAAATCATCAAAATGTAATTTACCGTCAACATACATTCCCACACAATCGGATTTATCATCCAATGTTTGAAATATCAAGGCTCCTCCGTTTCTCTTCGTGCTTCAGTATACTTAATATAATAACTCAAAGAGCCGCGATAGTCAAATGGTTTATTGATTATTTTTTCAAATTTACTTAGAGCATCATCTATTCCTTTTATATGGAACAATTCAATTGTGTCATCTATTATAATATCTTTCTTGTAAGTCTCAAATTGAGACTCATCCTCTAAGAAGCGAATTCTACAATATAATTTCAAAAAATATTCATCTGTGTATTTGTTATCAAGCTGCTCTGGCGTATACCGTACTGGATTAATTTGTTTTGATATCATTCTTCCATTGCATTCTTCTACCACTAGAAAGTTCTGTAGTGTAACTTTATTATATAATTTTAAGAGAAAATATTTAAATTTTTCAAAGTAAGCTCTATGGGTTGCCCTATAGCTAGTTCTCAAAATTACATCAGTGGCGCCTACATGGTATTTGGAAGCATATTCAAGCATGGCATTGCTAGCTATATCTGCAACCAATCTCCACGGAGCCATCTGATCTACCATAAACCCATAAGTGCGGCATGTGTTCAAATAAAACTTCCAATTCCTACTATGAAAAAATTCCTTTATCTTCTTATCGTCATTGGCAGGATCTACATCAGCTATTTCAAGCGATAATCCGTTCGTCATAAAAGGGCAATATTTGCTTTTTGTGAATGCTGTCTCGGTGAAAGGAGTTTCATGGGCACTTATCTGCAGTAAAATCATTAATTCTTTTATGAATTCATCAAAATTTTTAACTCTTATATTGGTTTTTTGAAATTGTGTCGCTACTGCATGAAAATATTTGTCTATATATTGACCGTATACTGTCGTAGAAGATGTGTGTGCTTTAAAGACCCTTAGGTTGCTTAAAAATGGATCACTAGGACTTATTTGGCCCTTCAAAACACACTTTTCAAACTGTTGTGCCATCGCCTCAAAAGCATCCACAACAAAATTGGCTGCCTGTAAATTATCTGTTTTTGAGAAATTCCTGCTAAAACTTTTTAATGGCGTTAATCCCCCCACAAATGTAATTGGTATAAAATGGCGCCCCACTCGTCCATATAAAAATTTCTCCGCGAAATTAAAATCTACAAAATTTTGATAATCAAGTGAATCAAAGGCAGCTTGTCCACGATATATCAATCTTTTTATAAAAAGCTCACGACTACTCGCATTATTAGAATCGGCAAAATAGAAGGACATTTTAAGGTGTAGTTTCTCCTGGCTCTGGGAGAGAGCCATCATTTGTAGAGGTGCCGGTATTGCCCGTCAAAAACTTTAAAAATGTATCTGATAGGCCCTCTTCGCGTTTGCCGAAATTACACATCACGGCGCTATTTGTACCAGCACCAGCACCGGACGCTTTGCTCTCTCCTTCGTCTTCGCTGGTAGTTGTGTCGGTCGTGAGCTTGGCATCAATAGAGGCGACCCATTTAGCTGTAATTTTTGTTTCTGCTTGGCCTGGCCCGAACGCGTGTTCAGATCGAATTATCATACAATAACCGCCGATTCCAAGTTGAGTTAGATCTAGATCAGTTGTCATGGGGCTCCATCCGTGTGGGTCCACATAAAGATATGTTCCAGGCCATGCTTTTACATTAGCATAAGTTGTTATGTTAACATCATAAACTTCTCTTAATTGTTCTAATCCGTCATACCCTTCCTGCTCAAATCTGACCTCTCTGAGTCCCGTTGAGGTAGTTTTAGACAAATCAATCTTTTTTACAATACCACGATTTTTTCCTAACATGTAGTGAAAAATACCACGCCTTTCGTCAGCGCTTCTATTGCCCTTCATTAGTTCAGTTGGCTGCGTTCTTCCGGCATAAAAAACCATATAGTTTATTTCGCGACCGAGACCTGGATTTCCTCCATCCGGCAATAGACTTTCGCCTGAAACATTTAATACGGGCTGCTCCATGTTTTTCAATATTCCTCTCGATGCCAATGGATGTTGATTTTGAATCGCTGCAGTAAATTCATCTCTTGCCTCGCCTTTAGATCTATATGATGTAATCACCGATTGGTTCAATCTTGCTTTTTGCTTTGCTACTCCATCGAAGCAGTTAGAATCGTTGAGGAAATTCTTTATAAGATCGTTGAAGAAATCACTTAAAAATTTACTCAATGAATAAACTGATTCGTCTTTTTTCAAAAGCTTATCGGTCATCCATTCAACAAAATATTTAACAGAAATAGGCACATCTCCAAAATTTACAAATAGACTTGTTTCGCCGTCTTTAGGATTAACAATCTCTAGTGGTCCAAGCATTAATCTAAATTTTTTATAATTTGCTGAAAAAAGTTCTAGTTTTTCTTTTTCTGCGATAATATCCTCCAGATTAATGGTGGGATCCGCCTCGGCCGACAAAACTGTTGCAGATGAAGTAGAATTGATATCATCATCAAACTGTAGGGTACTTATTTGTTTAGGCATCTCTTCTAGCTTATTTTCTATACCCCCCAGAATAGCGTCCATCAAGTCACTCACATAAAAAAATGGAATAGTATTATGCCGGGGATTAGAAGCTGCTATAGCAAAAGTTAGTTCTTGTGTGGCGTCGGCGCCTGTTTTGCCTGTGAATGCGTTTTTTTGTGCGTCGGCATACTGTTTTACCAGATTTCTGTCCACACCTAAAAGGAGGCTTTGATCAATAATTTTATCACCTATACTACTGGACTGCTGTAGTTCATAATATGGGCCCTCTGATTCAAATTGAACAAGCTCGCCATAGCCTATTTCAATATATTTTACTTTATCAAGTACAAATAATTTTTGAATAATACTTTGCAGCGATTTTTGTTTTTCTAATTTTATTTTCTTATCTTTTAATTCTATCTTTTTTTGTTCTGCGACCTTTGCGGCTTCGCACTCTTTTGTAAGCGTTTTGTACTTTAATTTTCTCTTTAACATTTTTAAATTTGTATCTACATCAAAAAATATATTAAAACCAGACTGATCAAAGAAATCATCTACATACGCCAAATAATGAATCACAAAAGTAACACGACCCATATCATCTAAATTAAATTCGTGAGTTACCGGCGTTAAATTTAAAGTCATATGAGAATCATATATTGCGTCTAAAAGATCTTCTTTTTTATATACTTTTCCAAACTCATTTACACCCCAGGTGCCGAAATGCTGCAAGCTTCCCTTTGGCTTAGCCCAGCCGACGATTGCTTTTAATCTAAAGTCTAATTTTGATAAATTGTTTTCAATCTCTTCTATTTGTGCGGCTGTTTTCCCTTTCTTATCAGTAGCGGCGGTACCCTTTCCAGTTTTCAAAGCCAACTCAATATAACTCCATACTGAATCACCTCGTTCAGGCGGATCTCGCTCTTGTAATAGTTCATCAAAACTATTAGCAAAAATGGTTAATGTTGCCTTAATACTTTTCTTAGCAGCAAATGGGTTATTTCCATCATAGACAAAAGAAAAGTCTTTAACTCCAACTCCATATCCTCTTTTTCCTTTACTTGCGAAAGTCTTATCTACCTCCGCTTTTGTTGTATTAGATTGAAAGGTGTATTCTTGCTGTGTTTCATTTGAACCATTTGTGTTTATCTTATAAAGCCTTATCATTGGCATTAAAGTTGAAATATCTTTGTTGTGCATATCAAAAAATACTTTTTGATGAGGATGTTGTGTTAGCTTGTTAATAAAAGCATAAGGATCGCCATCAGCCATTAAACATGCATTTCCTTTGGAGCCTGAGTTTCCAGGGGGAGGAGCAATATATGGTAATCTTTTTGGAACTATAGTCGTTTCGATAGTCTCTTTTTTATATTGAGCTAATTCAAATATTTTCGCTAATAAAAAACATTGTTCTTTAAAATCTCTAGCGCCCTCAAAGTGGGCCACTTTGTTGGCCGCATAAGGATTGGCTAAGGCTGCTGCTGTGTCGAGGGCAGCCTGGAGGGCTGCAGCGGCGGCATCATCGGTGAGAAGAGAGGGTGGACAATCGATTGCCTTTATTATCGGAAAGACTTTCGATATCGGTTCAAAAACGACATTTAGGCCTTGACAGCCCTCCTCGTCAATGCCGGGGCCAGATAGCTGGTCGCCACATTTTTTGATCGCGTTGAACGGTTTGTTAATTTGTTCTTCGAGCTTGTCAAGCTCTGCTTGGATTTTCAGGATTTTATCGTGTACCTCCGTCAGTTGGCCCCAAGTTTGTGACCGGCCCGCTGCAGCGACGGCGGCGCCGGCCACAGCGCCGAGGCCAGTCACGGAAGCCACCGTGCCCAGCGCCGTGGTGAGTTCGCCTCCCCAGCTGGTGTCTCTTGCTTCATGGCCTTCTATCGCATCAAGATCTTTCTGTAGCGTCTCATTCAAATTTTTGACGGCCCCCTGCAATTGAACCATATTATTGTTAAATCCCTCCTCGGATTGCCAGGAATCTGGCCGGCCGATCAAACCAGCGGGAAAAATTGCTGGTGTTTGGGGAGTTAACACGTGTCCTACCAGTTCTGGGTTCGTATTGAATTCCTTATATTTCGCATGCAAGCCATCACCTAGGTAACTCAAAGCAGTATTAATCTTCTCATATTGCTTTATCAACGCTTCGCCATTTTCACCCCAATTTTCTTTCATCGCGACGGTGGGTTTCTGGTCGCCCCAACCAAGGTCCATGTTGTTACAGTTATCTGTTATAAACTTACTGAGTCTGGTATACATTGTATCATTCGCCATCTTATGTTACTCCCAAAACCTTTAAAGCTTTTTCAATATTCACAGGGATCGCAATCGCATTACCAATAGCAAGAGTCGCTTCCGTAGGTGCTGAATTATACCAAGCTATAACCCACCA
>Ga0080013_1002702_pt1 | contig 20206 bp, 24 predicted proteins | sample ETNvirenome_6_85_FD_69236 | JGI IMG/M metagenome (GOLD analysis project Ga0080013, IMG submission 69236) | Marine viral communities from the Pacific Ocean - ETNP_6_85 (SPADES assembly) (version 2) | ecosystem: Environmental > Aquatic > Marine > Oceanic | place: Pacific Ocean | collected 2013-06-19 | reverse complement strand
ACATTACTGATCCCGAAAGTGGTCATGATTTCAAGATCGTAAAAGAAATGGAAGGCCAGTGGCCTAAGTACGATCAATCACAACCTCGTCCTAAGTCCTCTGAGTTGGGGACTAAGCAAGAAGCAGCGGGTATTATGGAAACTCTCCATGAGATCCATGGTCTTGTGAAATTGGAAGAGTACGAGGATGTAAAAAAAGCTGCTGACTCACTGCGCGGTGAGACAGTACAAGGTAGTTCTACTTCGGCCCCCAGCAAGGATGTGCCTGATAACGAATACCTCACAAAGCTACAAAGTTAACTAGTACTATGAGAAAATTTATTGTTGCTTGTTCGTTAGTAATCGGCTTCGCCTCTTGCCAAATGCTTGAGGGTATCTTCGGGGAGGATACAGTCTTTACTACAGCGGATCAAGTTCAGGAAGGAGCAGACGCTGCGGTTATTCCCTTTGATCAACTGCCAGAATCTGTTAAGGCGAAGATCCCTGAGGGGACTTCAGTTGTTATGACCTCTAAAGATGCCCTCAAGGAAGGTGCATCCTACCTCCCCGCTGGAGGGGAGATGGATGAGGGAGCGATTCAGGGGATTGTTGATACTGTTTTTGGTATTGGTAAGACGTTTGTTCCTAGTCTTGCCGCTTGGGAGGGTGTTGTTACTCTTCTGAGTAAGCGTAAAAGGAAGCATTATGTTAAAGCTGCCAAGTCTCTGTTGCCTATGGATAAGAATGTAGACTTGGGTGGAACCCTTAAGAGTGTTGGTGCGGCTTTGGGCCTAGCTCACTCTTCAGAGACCACTAAGGCAACGTTTGAAGAAGAAGAAGAAGGAGAATGGGAAGACGCATGAAAGTAGACAAGAAGTTAGAGTCTCACCTCGCCACATTATTGGAGGGCTATGAGGCTAATAAAAAACAGGTTGATGAATTTATTCAGCAGTGCCAGCAACAACTAGACGGAGCCGTAGCAAATCAACAGCAAACCCTTGCTAAGATTGCGGACTTGAAAGAGATTCTAGAGTTGGACGAAGAAGAAGAAGTAGCAGAAGAAACTATGGAAGCTTCTGAATAGTTTATAGGAGACAGCTATAATAAGGAAATGCTCTAAAGGTGTTTCCTTATTTTTTTATACTCATGAACAGAAAACTAAGAATCCTAGCGTGCCCAGCTAATGAAGGGGGGTGTGCATACTATCGTGTGATAGCTCCCTTTAATAAACTTGAAGAGGTGCATGGCGATGAAGTAGAGGTGAGGTGGAATAAAAATCCTTTAGGGATGAATGAGAAGGATGGTACTTGGCTTCCTGATTGGGATTTTGAGGACATGAAGTGGGCCGATATAATTGTACTGAATAACCTCGCTAATTTTGGAGGAAACTATACCGCAAGAATTGTTGGAAAGGGTAAAGAATTCGGGAAATTTGTTCACTACGATACAGATGATCTTTTAACAAATTTATATAAAGGACATCGGCTTTACGATGTGTATCAGGAAAAGGGATTAGGTGAGATCACCAAATTCATATATGGTAACTCAGATCTGGTGACAGTTACCCAACGCAAGTTCGCAGAAAGAGTATTGCCTTATTGCAACCACACATTGGCTGTTGTAAAAAATACTATTGATTATAATCTTCCTTGTTGGAACATGCCGAAGATTATGCCTCCCAAAAATAAGTTCTGTAGATTTGGGTGGGCTGGGGGTATCCATCATGAGCAAGATGTAAAGTATTTTGCAGGCGTTCCTCACTTTGTTAATCAAAGAGTAGGAAGAGAGAATTGTAGGTGGGACTTCTTTGGGCATCCACCCCCCGATACTCCTAAAGATGATTGGCAGTGGGATGTTTGGAAAAGTTATCAAAACATTCTTATGAGAGGATTTAAGGGAGGGAAGAACTGGGATATACATTATGCTTTAGGGCCTGATAGATATGGACAGTTCTTTACAGCTATGGATGTAGCTCTTGCTCCTCTAGAACCCAACGAATTTAACGATTCTAAATCTGAGATCAAGGTAGCTGAATGTGGAAGGTACGGAGTTCCATTAGTTGCTTCCAATGTAGGGTCCTATGATGAGTGGATCATAAATGGAGAGACAGGCTATCTAATTGACCCAAAAAAAGGAAGAAGTGAGTGGATCAGAGTTCTTACTAAGATAGGAAAAGATAAGAAACATCGAGATGAGATGGGAATGAATCTCTATAAAATAGCTAATGAAAATTTTGATATGAATAAAGCAGTCAGTGAACGCTTATCCTTGTACAAAGAATTACTGAAGTGGGATGAAGAAGGAGATTAAAATTGTTAGTAGTTGGACGCGCCCAGGTGGTGGAACTGTTGCTCATATAAACCTAACTAATTTACTAAATGATAACGGGTATGACTGCACATTCTACGGTCCTCATACTTGGCATTTAGATAAGTGCAAAGCAGCACCTATAGATCAGTGTTTCCTTGGGCCTGAGGATATTTTGATTAGTCATTTTATCCAGGTCCCTGAGGAGGTTAAGGTAAAAAAGCATATCTTGTATTGTCATGAGAGACATATTTTTCCCCTCAAAGAGGTCCCCTTAGCGCAGTATGATTGTATTGTATTCGTAAGTAATTCGCAAAAGGAGTGGCAAGGCGTAAATCACCCTTCTGTCATTATTCCTCCTTTGGTAAAAAAGATAAAGTGGGAGAATCCCAATAATGGGGTTGCTGGCGTAATCGGCAGTATTGATAAAAACAAGCAACCCCACCTATCTGCTCACCGAGCTATAAAAGATGGTTTTTCTACAGTTAAGCTTTTTGGAGAAGTAACGGATAGAGCATACTTATATAAAAGCCTGGGTCCGTTGCTTAGTACTTTTGATATTAGATTAGAAGGGCATCAAGACGATCTGGAGGCTATGTATGGAGAGGTGAGTGTAGTTTACCATTCCTCCTTGAATGAGACTTACGGGCTCGTAGAGGCTGAGTGTAGGCTTGCTGGCATCCCATTTAACGGTACAAGCAACAATCAAGACATTTTAGATAATGAGGAGATTCTAGATAGATGGAGGAAGCTCTTAGATGAAGATTATTCTAGCAACGAATAAAACTCTTCCTAGGAACGGGAGGCAAGAGCTTGATACAGGATATTTTTATTTATATAAGCCTTTGATAGATTTAGGTCATGAAGTTCATTTTTATGATATTATTTCTCCCATGTCGCGTGCTCCTCATGATTTTAACAAGGTAGTAGAGGATTTTAGCCCAGACTTAGTATTTTGTTGTTTTACGGGAAATCCACAGATAGCACCTTATGAGGATTGGGACAGTATATTAAAACTTACTAGACTTGAAAAAGTCACAACGTTTAACTGGTTTTGTGATGATACGTGGAGATTTGATGATTTTTCAAAAAGAGCATGTTGGTATTTTAATTATTGCTCAACTCCCGAACCCGCGTATGTGCAAAAGTACAAGGATATAGGGTATGATAATATTATTTTAGGGGGTTGGCACGCAAATAGTGAGTGCTACCCTCCTACTAATAAAGAGATAGATATTTCTTTTGCGGGGGGGATGACTGTAGATAGAGAGAAATTTTTCCGTCATTTAAAAGGACGTATAACAGTTGCGGGAGGATTAGACATTGAGGAGTTGTTTAATTTTTATTGTAAGTCTAAGATAGGCATTAATTTGAGTATAAACTCTAATGATCCTCAAAAGAAAACTCAAATGAAACAAAGAATTTTTGAGTTAGCCGCTGCCAAGAGTGTTGTTTTAACAGAGTATCATGAAGGGGTAGAAGAATTTTTTGATGTAGGAACGGAAATAGTTACTTTTTCTGATGTAAAAGATTTTGTGAAAAAGGTAGATTACTTATTCTCCCACCCCCAGGAAGCCGAGGAAATTGCTGAGAATGGGCATAAGAGATTCTTGAAAGATCATGACTCAAAAATTAGGTTGAAGAAAGTATTAGAGGATATTACGAATGTATCCTAAACGAGTTTATTTGAAATATCATTCGGGGGGTGCTGGAAAGTGGGTATATGAAGGCTACCGCAGAGCGTGGGAGAGTCTAGGTCATGCAACGGTGTATTATCATCATTCTTTAGAAGAAATAAAGGAAGAAAAAGATTCCTATTATGTGATGGCTATAGATGGAGATGTAAACACTAAGGAAGCATTGAATGTTGTTATTAATTCTTCTAAAACATTTCTGTTTGCTCAACCAAACGAGTTTCCTCCTCCCTGGGGCACACATCCCAATTTTGGGTGTCATTGTCCTATTGAATTTATTAACGAATTAAATGAATTAGATAATGTCTTTTTGTGGTCATTTGGCCGTACTTCAAAATTCCACACACAGTGGAAAGAACTAAATTATATCCCCTTAGCTTTTGATCATCTTGGTTACACCCCTCAAGCAGATTCTACCTACGAGTATGATGTGTGCTTTATTGGGGGGTGGGCAGACAACGGCTTTAATGAAAAACGAAATATTATGATTGAGCATTTTAATGAAGTTCAGAAACTTGGAATTAAAATGGGTATGAGTATCAATCAAGATATTTCTAACCAGGACGAAGCTAATTTACTTTATAACAGTAAAATAGCGTTAAATCTTCATGACCAGTATCAGCGTGTATTAGGGCATGATGTTAATGAAAGAACTTTTAAGTCGTTGGGGTTGAATGGATTTTTAATATGTGATAAGGTAACAGAGGTTAATAGACTTTTTCCTGATGTACCAACCGCAGCTACCCCAGCGGAGTATGTAGAGTTAATAAGAAAATATTTGAGCACTCCTTTGGACGAGATAAAAGAAAGAAACAAACAAAAAATATTAGACAAGCATACGTATGTTAATAGGGTAGAGAGCTTACTGGCATTATGAAAATTTATATAGACATTGATAATACTATTTGTACGACGGTAGATGAAAATGATTATTCCAAATCTACCCCTATTCAAGAAAATATAAATAAAGTAATAGCTTACATTGTGGAGGGGCATGATGTGTCCTTTTGGACAGCCCGAGGAACTCTGACTGGTAAAAATTGGGAGGATGTAACTCATCAACAACTAGATTCATGGGGGTTGGAGGGTATTCCTATAATTTTTGGTAAACCTTACTTTGATCTGTTTATAGATGATAAAGTAATGAATGTGAGCGATTGGTAATGCGAATCACGGTTGTAGTTCCCACATTTAACTCCATGAAATATGTGGATGAGTGTCTTGATTCTGTGTTGGCTCAAACTTATGAGGACATGGAAATTATTGTATATGATAATGAAAGTACTGACGGAACTTACGAGCATTTATTAAAAAAGCAGGACGAGAGGCTTAAAGTTATTAGCATTCCTAACATAGAGCCTAATGGGTACAGGGAAGCGATGGATCATATCTTTGAGCACTGTGAAAGTGACTATGTTACTTTTGTTTCTTCTGATGATTATATTGATAAAGACTATGTATTACGGTATATGCAAATAATCCACGCTAACCCAGGGATTAAGTGTCTCCAGAGCGGGATGGTTTGGGTAAATGAAGAAGGTACTCCACACAATGAGAGAATTTACAACTATAGCTCTATGGAAGAGTTTAAAAGTTTATGCCTGCAATACTGCCCAGTCAATAATCCAACGGTAGTTTATCATCGCAGTATTTGGCCCATCCTAGGGGAATGTAGAGAAGCTCATTTTTCTAAAAATGTTCCAGATATTGGAGTAGGAGACTATGATATGTGGTGCGGATTGGCTAATAGAGGTATTGGGGTGAGTCCTGTTTCTGGGCACCTGGGGTACTACTATCGTTGGCACGGAGACCAAGCTACTTGGAAAGTTCAAAAAAATCCAATTAAGTATGATAAGATAATACAAGATTATTGGAGAGAGAAATGGAGAATATGAGTAAGAAGCTAGTTGTTTTTGAGATGGCAAATAATCACATGGGAGATGTGGGGCATGGTGAGAGGATTATAGAGGAGTTCTCTAAAATCAAAGACAAACATCCTGAGTTTACTTATGGTATGAAATTTCAATTTAGAGATTTAGATACTTTTATTCATCCTGCCTATAAAGATAGGCTGGACATTAAATATGTTAAACGGTTCCAAGGAACAAAGTTGACTGACGAAGAGTTCACTCGACTAAAGGAACTAGCTGAGGAAAGGGGTTTTACTCCTATTTGTACTGGCTTTGACGAAGCATCAATTGATAAAATTGAAGAGATGCGGTTTCCAGTCATTAAGATCGCTAGTTGTTCCTTTACCGATTGGCCTCTTTTAAATCGTATCGCTGAGACAACAGTTCCTCTTATTGCTTCTACAGCAGGAGCTACCTTGGAAGAAATTGATAATGTAGTTGCATTCTTTTTAAATAGAAAAAAAGACCTAACACTTATGCATTGTGTGGGAGAGTATCCCACAACAGAAGAGAATCTCCAACTAAATCAAATCAAGTTATTCAAAGAGAGGTACGCAGGAGTACGGGTGGGTTATTCTACGCATGAAGATCCTAATACTTTTGATCTAGCTCCTATTGCCCTAGGTTTAGGAGCCGAAGTATTCGAGAAGCATGTGGGAGTCCCTACTGAAGAGTATGAGAATAATGTTTATTCAGTAAACCCTAGCCAGCTAGACTGTTGGTTAGGGAACCTAGCCAGAGGGGAAAAAGCCTGTGGACTGACTGAGGGGAGACACAAAGCTACTGATAAAGAACTATCGGACCTTAGGACATTTAAGCGTGGAGTCTTCTTCAAACGCGATGTGGGGGCTAACGAGACTCTTACTAGAGAGGACGTATTTTATGCTTTTCCTTGTAGCCCAAAGCAGCTTCTAGCGAATGATATGAGCAAATATGCAAAATACGCAACAAAAATGGAGCAGAAGAGTATGCATGGTGTGTTAGGGTTTGAAGTAAATCATAGTAATTTGCGGAAAGATATACTTAAGATTCGAAATGAGGTGAAGCAACTAGTTTTAGATTCTAAAGTTATAGTACCTAAGGACGCCCCTCTAGAAATATCCCATCACTACGGGATGGAAAATTTCTATAAGACAGGACTTTGCATGGTAACTGTGGTAAATGAGGGCTACTGTAAGAAGTTATTGATATCACTTCCTAACCAGGAACACCCAACGCAGTGGCATAAAAAGAAAACGGAAACTTTCGTTGTTCTGCATGGAGAAATTATCCTATACCTTGACGGGGTGTGCAGCACTCTAAAGCCAGGAGAGATTGTAACTATCCACCCAGGAGTTACTCACAGATTTATTGGTGGCCCAGAAGGCTCTGTTATTGAAGAGATTTCTACTACGCATTTTATAGATGATTCATACTATGAGGATGGATCTATCTCCCAAAATAAAAATAGAAAAACAATGGTAACTCATTGGTTAAATTAAATGTCTAAATTGGTAAAAGAAAGTGGATTACGCATTATTCCTATGAAAGAGGGAGAGGGTATAAAACCAATGATGGGACAAAAAGTTCTAGCTCATTATGAGATATACTTTGGGGAAGGAACTTCTTCTTCTAATTATGATTATGATGCTGGTGTGTATGTTGATGAGCAGTATGACAGTACTTATGAAGATAAACCCTTTAGTGGTCCCGTTGAATTTGTGATTGGACAGGAAACGCCTAAAGATGATGTATACAAAAAGGGGGATTCTATTAAAGGGTTCGATGAAGCCTTCCTAGGCATGAAGGTTGGTGATCAAGTAAAATTGTTTATACCGTTTGAGTTGGCTTATGGAAAAGAGGGGGCGAGTAGTTTTCATACTTTTTTTGGTTACAGGGTTCCTCCCCACCGTGACCTAAGATGTATATTAGAGCTTGTAGAAATAAAAGAAGATGCAGAGATACCCTCTACTACCACTAGAGGCCCAGCTTACGAAGGTTAGTAGATGGTAAAAGTATCTGATTTTGTTGTTGATTTTATTCAACAACAGGGGGTAAATGATATATTCTTATTACCAGGGGGAGGGTGTATTCATTTAATAGATTCAGTAGGTAAGAGTAATCTTAATTTTATTTGTAACCTACATGAACAAGCCTGTAGTATAGCTGCTGACGCTTATAGTCAGTATACTAATAACTTGGGTGTATGTCTGGTGACTACGGGACCAGGAGGAACAAATGCTCTTACGGGGGTAGCAGCAGCTTGGCTTGATTCAACTCCCATGTTAATCCTCTCTGGACAGGTCCAGAAAAAAGATATGATAGGCGAACGAGGGACGCGACAGATAGGGTTCCAAGAGCTTGACATGGTAAGTATCGCGCAGCCTATTACTAAGTATGCTGTTACAGTTACAGACCCCACTAAGATACGATATTATCTTCAAAAAGCAGTATCACTTGCGAAATCAGGTCGGCCTGGACCTGTTTGGGTTGATATCCCCTTGGATGTACAAGCCGCAGAGGTAGATGTAGATAGGCTGGAACCTTATGTGTGCCCACCTAAGGCTAATAGAGATATTAAAGAGACAGTATCTGATATAATTGAAGATTTAAATAACTCCCATCGTCCTATTATTTTGGGTGGGAATGGAATTCGGCTATCAGATTCTGTAGAAAAGTTTAACAACCTATGTGATATACTACAAATTCCCGTCTTATTAACATGGAAGGCAATTGATTTTTTAGAGGAGGAGCATCCATTATTTGTAGGTCGCCCAGGAGGAGTGGGGCAGAGGGGAGCAAATTTCAGCCAGCAAAACTCTGATTTACTTTTTAGTATAGGTGCAAGATTAGATCATGGGCAAACAGCTTACCAACATCAGTATTTTGCAAGGGAGGCCACTAAAGTTATTGTAGATATAGATGAAAATGAAATAAATAAACTTCAAATGGATATACGGTATCCTCTTCCCGTGGATGCTGGTATTTTTATTGATGAGATGTTGGCGCAGAGTGGTAAGATTAAGTCTAGTAGACCCTCTGGGTGGTTACAGCGATGCAAGGATTGGCAGCGTCAGTACCCAGTAGTTCTCCCTGAGTATTGGGAAGAAGAAGAGTATGTGAATAATTATGCATTCATTGACGCTCTATCAGATGTTCTTCCTGAAGATTCTTTAATTGTTCCTGGAAGTTCTGGAGGGTGTAGTGAAGTAACCATGCAAGCCTTTAGAATGAAGAAGGGGATGCGAATGTTTAACAGTGAAGGCTTAGGCCCAATGGGGTTTGGCATAGCAGCAGCCATAGGCGCAGCGGTTGCATCAAATAAAGAAACCATTTGTATAGATGGGGATGGTGGATTTATAATGAACATTCAGGAACTTGAAACTGTTAGACGGTTGAATCTACCTATTAAGTTTTTTGTATTAAATAATAACGGGTATGTGTCTATTAGGAACACCCAGAATTCACATTTTGATGGACGGTTGGTAGCAAGCGGTGATAAGAGTGGGTTAACTTTGCCTAGTTTGGAGAAGAATGCTGCTGCATATGAGATTTCTTACTGCAAAATACGGTATACAACAAACTTAAATGTATTATTGAAACGCTACCTTAAAATGGAAGGTCCACTAATTTGTGAGATCATGTTACCTCCGACTCATGTAACTGCTCCTAAGGCTTCTGTTTATAAGAAAGAAGATGGTAGCTTTACAGCGAGACCTATGGAAGACTTGGCTCCTTTTCTTGATCGGGAGGAGTTTAAAGCGAATATGATTGTTGAGGAGGTGAGAGATGGGGGGAACTAGTAAGGAATATGGACTTATTTATGTAGCTCACATCCCTCGTACTGGTGGAAATGCTGTAAAATTAGCTTTAAGACTTAGTGATGCTGGTCATCTGGATTGGGAGACAACAAAGGAGAACTTGGCGATCCAGAGGGAGTGGGCTAACTATAAGAGGAACACTGGGATGTCTGTATGGGATGGGTATTTTAAGTTTGCATTAGTTAGAAATCCTTTTGATTTGCTCCCATCTTTATATTATTTACCTAATCGCAGCGATATAAGAGCGATGCGCCCCTCCTGGGAAGATTTTGTCCGCGATCCAATCCTTAAACCAGGGGGTGAGGGCACCCAAAGGCTCCCCCAATCTAATATTATTGGACCTGAGGTAGATTTTATAATGAAGTTTGAGAACTTAGCCGAAGACTTTGAGAATATGTTGGCAGCAGCAGGTATTTCAAAGCCATATCCTGCTTTGCCCCCTCCTGAGCCTTACTCTTTGTTTACTGCAACCAAAGCACATACTAATGTAATCACTCCTGACCGTCTTCCGTATCAGCAGTATTATACGGAACCGTGGATGATTGAAGCTGTCTATGAAAACTTCGCAGCGGATTTTGAGAGGTTTGGTTATGAGTGGGAGGAAGAGAGATGAGGGAGAAGATACTAGTAACGGGAGCGAAGGGGTTTATAGGTTCTTCGATGATCAAGGCTTTACAAAAAGAAAACTATGAAATTATTCCTTGTTCTAGAATAAATCTAGATCTAAATGATTCCCAGAAGGTAATAGCTTATATTAAGGAGCTTCGACCTGATGTAGTTATCCATTGCGCTACCTACGATGCTGCACCTAGGTTTACTAAGAACAAAAAAGAGTTAGTATTTCCGAGAAATACGGGGATGTATAATAATCTCGCTCAGGCTAGGAAATTTTTTGGAAAAATGATTTATTTTGGGTCAGGAGCAGAATTTGGGAGAGACTTGTGGGGACCACAGATGAAGGAGGAGGATGTAGGTCTTGTTTCCTATGATGATCCTTATGGATTTTCTAAATACATGATGAATCTCCACGCTAACACTACCAGTAACATCTATAACCTAAGATTATTTTCTATATTTGGAGAAGGAGATGATTGGAGATATAGAACCGTATCAAATCTATGTTGTAAAAAGGTTTTAAATAAAAAATTAGTTATCCCTGTAGATCAAAAGCGGGATTTCCTATATGTAAAAGACTTGGTTAATATAGTTAAAACTTTTATTTCAGCCACTCCAAAACAGCATGATTATAATCTGTGTAGCGGAGAGGTGTTAAAAAATTCGGATGTCGCACTAAAATTGGACAAAGATTTTAGTTACGGGGGAGAGGTTCTACCTGAGTATAGTGGAGATAATAGGAGACTATTAGAGGAGTTCCCTCATCTTAAATTTACTCCCTTTGATGAAGCACTTGAGAATATGGTAAATTACTACGAAAGAGTAAAACCTTTTATAGAGAAAGATAAATTAGAATATTGAAATGTAGAGTATGTGATTTTGAATTAGAATTATTATTAGAATATAAAAATATGCCTAAGTCGGCGCAGAACTTCCCTTATTTTTTTGAGCTATCTGAGGAGGAGGGAGTTGATCTGGAGGTGTGCCAATGTTTAGGCTGCGGTTTGGTACAACTTAGTAATGACCGTGTTCCTTATTATAAGGAAGTAATCAGAGCGGCAGCCTTCTCAGAGGAGATGCGACAGTTCAGGGTTGATCAGTTTAGTAGATTTGTATCTGAGCACTGTTTGGCTGGGAAGAGAGTGATTGAGATTGGATGTGGTAAGGGTGAGTTCCTCTCTTTAATGAATGATGCTGGGGTGGATGCTTATGGCATAGAGTATGCCCAGAGTTCCGTCCAGGTGTGTAAGGACGCGGGATTAAATGTCTCAAAATTTTATATTGAAACTATATCAGATAGCCTAGAGGGAGCCCCGTTTGATTGCTTCTTTATTTTAAATTTCTTTGAGCATCTTCCAGACCCCAATACCACTTTAAGAGCGTTACACTCCAACTTAGCAGAGGACGGGGTGGGGTTAATTGAAGTACCCAATTTTGATATGATTATTCGTGATAATCTTTTTTCAGAATTTATTAGTGATCATCTGTTCTATTTTACTAAAGAAACACTCACCTCTTTGTTGGAGAAAAATGGGTTTGAAGTAGTGAAGTGCGAGGAAATATGGCATGACTATATCATATCTGCGGTTGTTAAGAAGCGCAAAAAATTAGATTTAGGGCGCTTTCACACTCAACAGGAAAAAATAACAAAAGAAATTCATAGCTATATAAATAGGTATAGAAGTAATAATGTATGTATTTATGGAGCGGGACATCAAGCCCTAGCCGTGATGTCGTTAGCTAAAATAGGAGATTATATAAAATACGTAGTGGATGATGCCCCCTTTAAACAAGGAAGGTGTACGCCCGCTACGCACATTCCTATTCTTTCCCCAGAAGCCCTTAAATCTGATCTTCCCCAAGCTATTATAATTATGGCTGCAAGTTATTCGGATGAAGTAGCGAAAAAACTAAAAAAGAAGCATTCTAATGTGGATTTAACAATATTGAGAGATTTTGGGCTGGAAAAAATATAATGGCGAAGAAAGAGTTTGTATCTAATGTGACGGGAGAGGAGTGGTTTAAGCATAATTCTATTAAATGGAACAAAACTATCAGCCAAGTAGGGATTGTTCTAGAGGATGAGACCCACGCAGGAAAAAATAATACGACTGTGATCTTGAAAAAGGGAAGCAGAGTTATGATTGATGATATTAGAGGGAGAATAAAACCACAGTACCGTGTTATCGACACCGAGGGAAAAGTGTGGTTCGTGTCCGCTCTAAATATAGAAATTTTGGAAGATAAAAATCTAAAAGCAGACATCAGCCAGCATAAATATAATGGTGGAGTAAGGCATGATGGAACTGAGTCCTTTCCTTATCGCTACGAAATTAGCGAAACTACAGAAGATGAGTTGCGAAAAATAAAAGAAAAGGAAAAATCGAATGGCTAATTCACACAATACAATGTTTCAAACCCCTTTAGAGGGTAATAAGCATGACCATACCCTTCCTTGGTCAGAAGATGAACTAAGAAATATCATAGAAACCAAAACAGAAGAAGAATTACAGGATATTGCTAAAGGAAAGGTCATGCAGCACACCTCTATTAAGGATGAGAGTCTTCGTCAAAATTGGCTAAAGGGCTACAAGCCCCGTGTATATGACAAGATGATAAAGTATCCTGAAAAAATAGCTAGTGGGGAGAGTATTGCAATTATCCAATTTCAGTATGATTATCTTTGCAATTTTGATTGTGAGCACTGTTGTATTGACAAGTTTTATGTTCCCCGTGATTGGGAAAAGACTAGTGGAAGGCGTAAGTTTGAATTAGAGGATGTCCGTAGGTTATCTAAAGAAGCTGATGAGATGGGGTTAGCCAATTTTGTTATTACAGGAGGAGAGCCTCTCCTGTTAAAAGAGTATGATCAGCTAGTAGAGGCTATTGATCCTGACAAATTTTATTTGGTAACAGACTCTAATGGGTGGCTCTTAGACTATGAGAGAGCAAAGCATTTAAAATCTATTGGAGTTGATAAGGTACAGTTGAGCTTAGACGGGGCAGACGCAGAGAGTCATGACACCTTCCGTAGAGCCCCAGGCTCCTTCGATAGAGTGATGCAAGCGGTTGATGCCTGTAAGGAAGCTGACCTTCATGTAATCCTCTCTACGGTCATTTGGAAGGATAGAATTTATACAGAAGAGTGGAGAAAATTCCTGGATTACGCTAAAGCTAAGGATGTGGGAACATATGTGGTCTATGCTAAACCCGTTGGAGCGTATGAAGGGGTCACTGAGCAGATGATGACTGAGAAAGAAGGGAAGATCCTTCAGCAATTCGAAGAGGAGTATGATATTTTTACCCACATGACTCCCTCTTACGGTAGAGATATCGGCTGTATCGCAGTTAAGAGAATGGTTCCTATTACTCGTTACGGGGATGTACTGCCGTGTCCTTATCAGCACATCTCTTTGGGCAACTTCTTTGAAGAGCCTTTGGCTGATATTATTGGACGAGGTTTGAATATTAAATGGTTTGATCCTCGTAAGAATATGCCATGCATTTGTGGCGTAGACAAAGGTTTTATTGAGAATGTTATTGCGGAATCTTATGGAGATTCCGAAGTTCCTGTGAGGTACGATAGAGTTTTTAATTCTGATGATTTTATGGATAAGAAAAATATGGGAGATGTAGCTACTGATAGCGGGTGTGGCAAAGAGGTTGAAACTTGGGTGAATGCACCTTTAATTACTCTAAAAGGAAATAAGCTTAAAGAGTTTGATGCTATTGAGGACTCTACGAGAGGAGCATAATGTTATCCTTTACTGAGGCTGCAATTGATCATATTCACGAAGTTCTGGGCGCTGACGATGTGTTGCGTATTCGCGTAGTGGGGGGAGGGTGTGCGGGCTTTTCGTATGGGATGGAAGTTCAATCCGAAAATCAAGTAAGTGAGGATGATACTATTAGTAATGACCACGATTTTACGGTCGTTATTGACAAAAAAAGTGATTTTTATTTGTCGGACACAGTAGTTGATTATGAAAGCTCTCTAAGTCAGTCAGGTTTTCGTTTTTCTAATGACAAGGCAACGAAAACTTGTGGGTGTGGCACCTCCTTTTCGTGCGAGTTATAAGTATAACTCTCTATAATAGGGTGTGGTCACAAAACAACAAATTCTCGATTTAGTTAAAGAATATATCAACACCAAAACCTCTGGTGAGTCTTGGGAAAAAGGAGAGGACTGGGTTGAGTATTCAGGTCCCTACTGCGATGATAAAGAGTTCGTAGCAGCCGTAGATAATTTACTTGATGGGTGGTTTATCTTTGGCAAGAAGGGGAGAGAATTTGAACTTGAGTTCCCCCAGTACTTGGGGATGAAACATGGGGTTTTAACTAATTCGGGAAGTTCAGCTAATTTGCTAATGGTAGCGTCGGCTGCGTCTAAGAATTTGTATGACTTGCCTAAAGGCTCCAAGTTTATTACGCCTGTGGTTTGTTTTCCTACCACCATTAATCCTATCATCCAGCACGGTTTTGAGCCTGTCTTTGTTGATGTAGAGTTGCCCAGTGTTAACTTAGACTTGGATAAGGTAGAGGAAAAACTTAAAGAAGATACTGAGATTCGGGGAATTATTTTTGCTCATGTGTTAGGTAATCCTCCTGACATGAATAGGCTGATGTCTTTAGTGCATGAGTATGACCTTATATTTTTGGAGGATGCGTGTGATGCTCTCGGTTCTTACTATGATGGAAAGAAATTGGGCTCTTTTGGTCATATATCTACATGTTCCTTTTTTCCTGCTCATCACATGACATTGGGTGAGGGTGGTTTTGTTGCGGCTAATACAAATAAGGCACGAACTATCCTAGCCAGCGTGCGAGATTGGGGAAGGGCTTGTTATTGTAACAGCCGAAAGCCAGGGTCAGTTACAGGAGGTACTGCTTGTGGTAATAGGTTCCAGAATTGGTTGCCAGGGGTGCCTGAGGCGGTATACGATCATCGTTATGTTTTTAATGAGATTGGATATAATCTCAAACCTTTAGAGCTTCAAGCTTCAATAGGACTAGAGCAGATTAAGAAGCTTCCTGCTATGGATCAGGCGCGGAGAGTTAATCACAAAAAGCTCAATAATATATTTAAAGAGTATGCAGAGTACTTCTATCTCCCAGAAGCTACTGTAAATTCTGATCCTTGTTGGTTTGCGTATCTTTTAACTATAAAAGAAGATGCTCCTTTCTCCCGAGAGGATATAGTACGGCATTTAGAGAAGGCTAAGATTCAAACTAGATCCTATTTTAGTGGTAATATCTTGGCACATCCAGGTTACTATCATTTGACACAGGATAATCCTATAGAATCATTCTCTGTTGCCAATTTAGTTACTTTTAATTCATTCTTCTTAGGAACATTCATTGGGCTAACTGATGAAAAGATTGCGTACATAAAGGAAGTAGTGGACTCCTTTTTTAAAGGTATAAAAAAATGAAAATAATTTATATTACTGGGTGTCTAGGTTTTATTGCATCTTACTTTACCCGCAAAGCATTAAAGATGGGATGGAGGGTGTATGGTATTGATAAAAAAACTTATGCTGCAAATGTACACCTGTTAGAGGAATTTTGTTCTTATGAGAATTTTACTTTTAAAGACGTTGACATTAAAGACTTAAATCATTTGTATGATTGTGATTATGTAGTTAATTTTGCTGCCGAATCTCATGTGGATAACAGTATTGTAAGTAGTGATGAGTTTATCAATAGCAATATCCTGGGAGTAAAAAATCTTCTAGACTTGGTTCGTGCTAAAAGTCCTAACGCTGGGCATCGTCCCACATTTCTTCAAATTAGTACAGATGAGGTATACGGAGATATTCAAGACGGGGCTCACACAGAACGGGACTTGCTAAAACCTAGTAATCCTTATTCTGCATCTAAAGCTGCTGGTGATATGCTAGTGATGGCTTGGGCACGCACATACAAACTACGTTATCTAATCCTAAGACCTACTAATAATTATGGAATTGGACAGTATCCAGAAAAGCTAATTCCTATCGCTGTAAAGAGCTTAGTACGAGGAAGAAAGATTAATCTACATAACGAAGGACTTCCCATAAGAAATTGGCTCCATGCAGATGATACTGCTGAGGCAGTAGTTACTTTGATTACTAGCGAAGTGAATAATGAAATTTTTAATGTGGCTGGTGGCTTTGAGCAATCAAACATAGAGACCATTAGAAAGATTGTAGAGCAGTATTATGGGGTAGGTGTTCCCGTCGCTGACTATGTTAGTTTTGATGCTAAGAGGGAAGGCCAGGACATGAGGTATTCTCTTAATGATTCTAAATTAAGATCGTTGGGGTGGAGTCCTAAGAAAAAGTTTGACCAAGAGATTATTGATATAGTTAAACACTATAGAGAAAATTTTATATGGTAAAAACAGCAGTTGTTATACATTGGTGGGGGGAGAAGTATGAGCAGTTAGGAACCTGTGCTATAAAGAGTTTTAAAAAATTTCATCCTGACATTGAGGTTTACCATCTCAGCGATAAAAATGAACACACCTTTAAATATCTGGCAAAAGATACTGTTGTTGGATCAGCTAAGAGACTCCTGGTAGCCCAAGAATTAATGAGAGAGCGTGGGTACGAGAAAGTAATAATATTAGGAGCGGATACTATTACTTGTGCTAGGTTGGAGGAATTTCTTGTCGGTAAAGAAGATATCTTGGCAACTTGGGATTTAGATTATCCTTTACTAACAGAAAGGTTCATGACAAAGATACATCAGCAACACATAAATGCAGACGTAGTTTGTTTTAACAATGTGGCAGCTATTGATGAAATACTAGAGGTATTACCTCATTACCCCGAGAACCAATTTGGTGAGCAAGGAGCATTGAATGAAGTCTTTCATAATGACACCAGCGATATAACTGGTGAGTATGTGGAGGGACTTCCTCCAATCTTCAGTTTTTATATGGGAGGAAGAGACGAGTATTCAACTTGTTGTTACAATGTAAGATCAAAAAGTACTTATTTTAAAGACGAGAGAGATGTGCATGGTAATAGGCATTTTCAGTATAACAAGGTGCTATGCGAGTCTGCTAATAAACCGTGGACTCCCTATGTTAGTAAGTTCCAGGTTGTTGATGATAGCTTATGGACGGGAGATGGTAGGCAAATAAAAGTATGGCATTACTGTGATGGTTTTGGGAGTGCGGGTGTGGATATGAAGGGGCTACTCAATAAATGGAAAACTGATATCTTTAATGAGGAGACAAAAAAGTTCTTTAGAGAGCATTGTGATTGCGCCGAGTTCTTCCCAGAAGAGTAATGAAGGTTATAGTAACAGGTGGATCGGGATTTGTCGGAAAAAGGTTACAAAAAATTAAACCTGAATGGGAATATATCTCTTCGTGGGATGTTAATTTATTAAACTATTACGATTTTGCAGATTACCTCCATAGGGAGCGACCAGATGCAGTAATTCATCTAGCAGCTAAGGTTGGGGGGATTAAGGATAACGCTGAACATCCTGCTGATTTCTTTCATGCTAATTCCTTAATAAATTCTAATGTAGTTCATGCGTGCTATAAGGAAGGAGTTAAGAGGTTGTTAGCCTCTCTAAGCACTTGTGCGTTTCCTGATATAGTGCATAGGTATCCTTTTAGTGAAAAAGATCTTCTTAGTGGGCCTCCTGCTGAAACTAACAGAGCTTACGGATTTACCAAGAGAGCGTTGTATATTCAGCTTCAATCATATAGGAAACAATATGGGCTAGATTATTCTTGTTTTTGTCCCTCTAATCTGTACGGTCCTGAGGATCATTTTGATACCGAAAAGTCACATTTTATTCCTGCGGCTATAAGAAAAATTCATGAAGCAAAGAATGATGATGTTGTAGAGTTTTGGGGAACGGGAACGCCCCTCAGACAGCAGTTATATATTGATGATTTATGTAAAGCCATCCCAGAGTTATTAGATGAACATCATACAGATGTTCCTCTTATTGTAGCACCTGATGAAAATCTAAGTATTAAAGAGATGGCTGTAATTTGCAAGTCTATTATAGGGAGAAGAGTTCAGTTTTATTTTAATGGTAATTTAGATGGGCAGTATAGGAAGGATGGGTCTAACCTAGAGTTTAAAAAAGTATTACCATCTTTTGAATTCACACCCTTTAAAAGGGGTTTACAAAAAACATATGAATGGTACAAAGAGAGCATTAATAACAGGGATTAGTGGACAAGATGGTTCTTACTTAGCAGAACTTTTGTTAAGTAAGGGGTATGAAGTCTGGGGAATTTTGAGGAGACACTCTTCCCCCGAACATCAAACTAGCCGACTAGATTCAATAGGGCTTCTTCATAATGATAAGGTTCATTTGGTGTATGGAGACTTGACGGATCTTCCCTCGTTGATTTCAGCACTACAAGAGGCTCAACCACATGAGGTTTATAACTTAGCCGCGCAATCTCATGTTAGGATTAGTTTTAATCAGCCCGCATTTACCGCAGCCTCAGATGCTATAGGTGTTCTTAATATTTTAGAGGCTGTGAAAACTATATGCCCCGAGGCCCGAGTATATCAAGCATGCTCTTCCGAGATGTTTGGAAACGAGTGTGACGAAGATGGGTTTAGAAGGGAGACTACTCTTATGCGACCTGTAAGCCCTTATGGTTGTGCTAAGGTGTATGGTTATAATTTAGGGAGAGTATACAGATCATCCTACGATATGTTTGTGGCTAACGGGATATTATTTAATCATGAATCACCCAGGCGCGGCCTGAATTTTGTAACAAATAAAGTAGTTGATGGTGCTATTAAAATTTACAAAGAAGAATTGGGTAGTTTACCCTTAGGTAACTTGGAAGCTACAAGAGATTGGGGACACGCTAAGGATTATGTTAGGGCTATGTGGATGATGCTTCAACATGATGAGCCTGATGATTTTGTGTGTGCTATGGGAGAATCACACTCTGTTAGAGATCTTTGTGCTGAAGTTTTTTCTGAAGTTGACCTCGACTATAGAGATTATGTAACTGAGGACTCTAAATACTTTAGACCTACAGAGTTGCATGATCTTAAGGGGGATTCTACTAAGCTTAGGAATACTCTGGGATGGAAGCCAGAATATACTTTTAGAAGTATGATTGAAGAAATGGTGAAGGCCCGTCTATAATACAGAAAGAGAATAAGTATGCCGTTTTATAATTGGGAATGTAGTAAATGTGAGACAGTCTGGGAAATATTTCAGACCATGACGGAGCATAAGGAGGACCCCCCTGCGTTCTGCCCGAAGTGTGATCCTGATTGTGAGGGAGAAGGAACTTTAAGCCAAATTCTAACAGCAGGACACCTACCTAAGTTTGTAGTTAAGGGTGAGGGAGCTTTCTACCCTGATAAAATGCAATGAATGATTTAGATGAGCCTCCGCCGCTCAGGGCGGCAATAAAAGAGTCCAAAAAATCAAACAATAGGTTTAAAGTAGGTGCCTCGATTGCCAGAGGCAAGAAGGTACTATCTAAAGCCTGTAACACACGCAAGACGCACCCTAAGTATGGATCGGGTAACTATCAGACGCTCCACGCAGAGAGCCATGCCATTTATAAGGCAGTCAGGATGGGTGTAGACATAGCTGGAGCTACCATTTATGTCTTTCGAGAGAATTATAATTTAGCAAAGCCCTGTAGTTGTTGTATGAACTTGATTTACGAGCATGGTCTGAAAGAGGTAGTGTATAGTGATAACCAAAAAGTCAAATCTTCTATAATAGTACATGGATAACGCTGTATTAAAACGATTAAAGAATGCTGGGCTGCTCTCTGAACAAGTACCTGATCTGGGGTTTGTTTCCACAGGCAATTACGCTCTCAATAAGATTATTTCTGGGGACTACACTAAGGGAGTCCCTATTGGAATGATTACTCAATTTCATGGGGAAGCTTCTACAGCTAA
>Ga0080013_1002700_pt1 | contig 20216 bp, 24 predicted proteins | sample ETNvirenome_6_85_FD_69236 | JGI IMG/M metagenome (GOLD analysis project Ga0080013, IMG submission 69236) | Marine viral communities from the Pacific Ocean - ETNP_6_85 (SPADES assembly) (version 2) | ecosystem: Environmental > Aquatic > Marine > Oceanic | place: Pacific Ocean | collected 2013-06-19 | reverse complement strand
TTTTTACGATTTATTCTTTGTTTATTTTTTTTTACTTCTCTCACTTGCCTTCCTCTTCTATACCTATACTTATAAACAAACCTTTAAGTAGTTTTTTTACGATAAATATACAGCATAAAAAGACACAGCATTTCACCCAAGTAGATTCTAAAAGATACAGCATTTTTAGAATACTTAATAAAACAGCATAAATTAAAAAACAATAAATTAACAGCATTATAAAGCAAGTGAGATTATCAGCATTTAATCAATCCTATTAAGTGGTGATTATTTTAGTTTTGTTTTTTCCTCGCTCTGCTTTCTGCTTTCGCAAGATTGTTATAAATCCTTCTTTCCTCTTTTGTCATTGCTTTAAGAGTTTTTCCAATTTCCTCTTTGTATTCTTTTGCGGTTTGTCCTCTTTGTTCTTTTGTGGATTCTCCTTTCTTCTTCCTACCCATCTTACCGCCAGTCTTCTTAATTTTCTTTGCTTTTGCTTTTGCTTTTGCTTTCTTTTGTCTTTCCTTTTGGGCACCTTCACAAGTGACGCTCCCATTAGGATTAGTCCAACATCCTTCGTAATCGTGCTTCTTCGGTCGTCCAGTCGCCCAAGTTTTGCTCGGCATTTATATACTTATATATATTTAAATTTGGACTTAATACTTTGACAATTTTTAAGATGAAACCGAGACAGACCCATCCATATTAATAAAGAAGAGTGTATCAATTAGAGCATAGATGTAAAGAGTAGATGCCTCAAAGACACCATCCGCTCCAAGTGTAAGTGAAAGGGTCATAGGCAGAGCACGAGACGAAGTATCAACGCCATTCTCAATTTCCGCTCTAAACGACTCTAAATCTAAACCAAAAGGCGAGAATGTAGAATTACTTGCTTTTCCACCGCTTCCCTTGTGCGACGCTAAATAACACTGGTTAGTAAGCAAATTCGTATGAATAGTGCTTCCAAGTTTGCCGAATGATTTTTCTAACTCCAAGTAGGGTTCTATCTTGTTGCTTGACGCATCTACTTGGACTGGTGTAGGAGGATAATTCACAGACCCAATCTTCACTTGATACTGCGACAGAGACATATTAGACCCTTGCGAGATTGTGAATGTTTCTTGGGCGGCACCACTTGACGCTTTCCAAAATAAACTCTTAATAGACCGAGCACGGACTGGGACATTAATATTTACCTCACCAGTAGCAGTAGCAGACAAGTCGCCAGTAAAGTTTCTGTAAGACTGACCGGCAATCTGTAAGACACCACCGCTATTCTGCTGGGTCATACGGAGCATATCATAAAAATCTCTCTGTAATTCTATGAGGTGAGCGACATAGCGGACTGACGAAATCTCAAAATTAACATCATTCGCACCAGCGGAGCAACCTGCCTCATTAGGACCGGCAAGGTGTATCTCAATATCAAGTCCATTATTCATTAGGACAAGTGGTAAGTATTTATCATTATCTAATAGACCGGAGTAAAGTTTGTAGCAACAAGTGGTCGTCTCACCTTGGGCAATCGCACAACGCCCATTATCTTTATCAAATCCACCAGTAATTGGGGAGGTCTTTGACCCAGCACCGAAACCAACAGTATCAGTCTGGTCTTGGAAGAAATTACGATTTAGACAATCCGTATTGTGATTTCCCGCACCATATTGTGCCGGAGCAAGAATACCTCCTACGAGGTGATTGTAGTGTTGTATATCTTCTAAAACTACTCCACCAGAAGATACAACAAGACGCGAGATTACTGGTTGCCCTAAATCAAAAGAAACGGCATCAGTAGTAGTCGTATTTTTAAGATTAAATTTGAGATACGACTGCGTAGTATCAAGCATACTATCCGCATTGAGAGTAATGCGAATTATATTAGTTCCATTAGAGGCATACGAGTCCCCAGTTGATGGGAAAAACAAACGACGATTAGATTTCGCCTCAATACCGAGAGGCAACTGGTCTCCATAATTTACACTATTAGGGGCAACAACATCCATATTTATATCTTAAACAAACATTTTATTTTCTCAAATTAATTTTTAGTTTTTTAACATTCGCAAATTGGTTCTATTTCTAATTCTAAAAGAATATCTTGGTCGGCAGTCCATATAGTTTTCGCACCAGTCCCAAGTGCGATACGATAGAAAGTTAATTGTAATTCATTACCCCACATAGAATTACCAACTACACCATTCTCAATCATTCTATTATAATATTTACAACTATCAGTATCACCAGTTATTTCTGTTAAGAAACTAACCATTCCACTACTTGTCGCATCCGCAACCGCATTACTTCCACCTTGGGTAAGTGTGCTTGTATAACAATTTTGAGAAGGCACATTTAACTCAATAACTAATGTATGTTCGTCTAATTGTGTATCCGCACTTTCTAAAATATATCTATTGAGACGATAGATACATTTATTTAATTCGTAATTGTCTTTTAAAAACATAGGTGCGGTTGGAAGACGAATTCGCATATTCTTCTTGTGGGCACTCTCCGGATTACAATTTAGCAAAAACCTATACGCTTCTTTCATTTATAGTATATAGATTATTTTATTTTAAAAAAGATTTATAAAAAGTATTTTTATTTTATTTAACCAAATGCTTCTGCTCTAACTTTCTTGCCTCTCTCAATTGTCCTTCTTGTATCATCTCTAATCTCCGTGACCCCACCTCTAATATCTTTAACGGCAGATTTTCCGGCACTTATACCTTCTTTCACCGCAGAAGTTCCAGTCGCAACTGCTCCTTTAAGGTCTCCTTTTGCTACTTGTTGTCCGGCAGTCGCAACTTTCCCAGCAACAGATTCTACTTTTGAGGCAACACTTGACGCTCTATCTAAACCTCTATCAACTTTTCCGGCAATTTTACCAACATCTCCGGCGACTGTTTGGACTCCTTTTGCTAATAGGTCTGCTCCTTCCACACCTTTACTAATTGCTCCGGCAACACTCCCAACAACCGGTATTCCTTGTAATGCTCCGGCAACACTCTCAACTCCACCTTTAACTTTATCTAATACTCCGGCAACAACTCCGGCACCTTTACTTACTTTCTGTGCGACAGACCCAACAGTAGAAGCAACCTTCTTACCAACACTTGCTACTGAATGGACTGCGGACGAAACACCACTACCAACCTTTTTTGCGACACTTGATATAGCATTACCAATAGATGAAAACCAACCCATTTAATTTATATAATATCTTTTATTTTAATTTACGGAGTATTCGTAGAATTAATTTTTATTTTTTCATTGCTAATCCCTCTAATAAAATATCTATTGCTAATTTTGGATTTGTCGCCAAAGTATAAAACCACATTCTTATAATATCTATTTAGATTTTTTCTTGGGTTTTTTATCTCTTACTGCTTTTTGTCTTACAAGTTTCACTTGGGGTTCTTCTACTTGTTCCACCGGCAATACATCTTCCACTTGCGGTTGTGGGACTATCGCATTTGGTCTTGTAATATATTCTTGTTGTAATGGTTTGTTTTCCACAAAACTTATAAGTAAAGCACACTGCCAGTCCAATCCATTTAAATCAATTGGTCTATTTCTATCATCTGTGAGTTTAACTCCAATATTATCAATTGCGTTTGTTCCCACTAAATTATGGTGTGTTGCTTCATTTGGTTTATGAAATATGACACCTCCGGCATTTGTTGTAATTGGTATTCTTGCTAATATATTGCTAAAAGTTCCATTTTCATTATCCATAGTTCCTTTGGTTGCTATATTTTGTCTTACATATAATCCGTGTATTGCGTCATTCATATCAATACATTTTGTAGATTGTGTTGGATTACTCGCAGAAGTAGAAATAGGATTAACAACATCTCCATCATAAAATCCAAACATATTTGCGATTGTTTGATTAGAGTTATTAAAAGTAAATCTTATTTGATTAATACTTCCGGATGAAGCATAATAAACATTATACTTTAATCTTTTTCTATCATAACTCCAAGTGAAAGTTATTTGGTCTTTAATTGTATCATCGGCAACATCATCACTTTCTCTTTTCACTGCTCCACTTGTTCCAATTCTATCATTAAACTCTGTGATTAATTCGTAGGCATTATAATTTCCACCAGTTAAATCAAAATAACAATCAGTAAAACTTGCCCCACCATTAGTAGAATAACTTATATAAAACCTATCATTTACACCAGTTCTTAAATTATAAAAACTATATGGGATTGTAGAAGAATATAAAGACACTAAAATCTTTTGATTGTCTGGGACTAATAATGGTTCAGTAAGATTATATATATAATTTGTAGTTAATCTTTTTCCATCAGTTCCAGTTTGTAAGAATGTTGTTCCAAATTTAGAATCCAAGTGGATTACTTTTGATGAATGTAAATCTTCTTTGAGTTGATACGACATTATAATATTATATATATTATTTTAATCTAAATCAAAACGATTCTTATAATCTTTAATTGACGCTTCTAATGTTGGTTTATTCCAAAGTATATAACGACTTAAACTTCCGGCAGATTTAAAATCATTCCAATCTTCATTCTTCTTATGTCTTTTAAGATAATTTGCTTTGCGTTTCTTATCTTTATGGATTGTATAATTAGAATGTTTTGGACTTCCAAAATGAGTAATCTTAATAATCTTGCCTCCTTTATGAATGCGAAAAATCGCCATCATTCGTTTATCTTTCTTATCACTATCAGTTATTTTTACACTTATAGGCATTTATTATAAAGTAGAAAAAAGTTAAACAACTCTCACTTGTGTTTTTGTGTGTGTGTGGGTTGTGGAAAAAGTATGGGGTAAAAAAAGAAAGAGTTTAATGAGAGGGGATAATCAATTAAACTCTACAATGAAGTTTCCTTGCTTAACTTCTAAATTTGATAAAGGTTCATATTTCTTTCCTTTTCGTATTGCTTTCTTTCTATCATTCTTAACTTTCTTTTTTGTTTGATATTTTAAATCTCCCCAATTATATCTCGCAAGTAAGACTGCGATTTCTTGTGGGAGTTTTGGAAAGTGTTGTAAATACCAACTTGTTCCTTTATCAATTTCACCTTCTTTTATTTGTAAAAAAGAAATAGGCATATCTTCTTTATGACCTTTTCTTATTGCGTCATCGTCTCTTGGGATATTGTAATCCATTTTTGACGCATCAATATATTCGGCATTATCTTTCTTTTGTTTTTTAGTTAAATCAACAATATCATAATTTGCTTTTGGGTCAGTAGTGGATATTTGAGCAATCATTTTTGGTTCCTCATTTATCTTAAAATCACTCAAAGCATCTTTTAATCGTTCTTCTTTTTTTAATGGGTCAGTTTCTTCCATTATCTTCTTTAACATTTTGATTTCATCTTCACTAAAACTAAAAGATTCTTCTTTTCCTTTGAGTTCTGCTTTGAGTTTTTCGTCCATTATACTTATACTTTACATTTTATTTTTATTTTCTTTTTTTAAACGCTCAACTATTTCTACGAAATCTTTTGCTTCATTAAAGTTTTCGCCAGTAAGCACTTTTAGATTGTTCCATTGCTTCTCCAACCATTCCAATCTCTCAATCGTCTCAAAGAGGGTTGCTTCCAATATCTCAACCTTCTTCTCTAAAAACTTTGGATTATTGTATGTTATACGCTCGTTATTAAAACCAACCATATTATACTATTACAAATATATTAATTGATAAACCTTTAAGTAGTTTTTTACGAAATTTGTTTTATTCATCTTTATCTTTATCTTTCTTAAAAGTAAATACTTTTGAGGGTTCATATTCTTCCAACCATTCATCAACTTCTTCTAAAAGTTCTTCTATTTCTATTTTCTTATCATATTCATACATTAGTTGAGTAAATAAAACACCTCTCAATTTCTCCATTTCTTTATATTTTCTACTCAAACTCCATCGCATCCATAATCCACCAATTAATCCACCAAAAGATAATCCCCCAACAATTGATAAAAGTGCTTGTGTAATCATTCTATATATTATACTTAATATTTTATTTAATTTAAAAACGCATTAATTTTAAACATCTGTTTGCTCCTCCGTTCCTCCACCTCTTTCACCTCGTGCTCTTGGTGTTGTTTCTTCTTCGGCAGTTCTTGGTGTAAGTGGTGATAAATCTAATGCCGGTGCTTCTTTTTGTTGGACTAAATAAGATTCTAAATTTGCGAAGTGGTCTTCTTGTTCTACACTTTCTACTGGTCTTGTTGCCTCTTGCTCCGCCATTTCACTAATTAATGTTTGTGCTTGTTGCTTACTTCTTGGTTTTACACCATAAGCAGTTCCACCAGTTCCAGTAGTTCCAACTTCACTCGCAAATCTAATTGCTTCCGCAGTAGAATTACCACCTCTATCACTACCTAATCTTATTGCGAGTTCTTTTTCGCTTCTTGTTGGTTGTCTTGTTTTTCTTTCAGTTTCACTTCTTCTTCCTCTTAATCTTCTTTCCTCTTCTCCTAATTGTGTTAATTCTGTGATTAATGGTGCTTCTAATGATAGTTGTTCGCTTCTTCCAGTTCTACCACCACCTCTTCTAATTCTTGTTAATTCCGCATCAATTGCGGTTTGTCTTCTTACATTCGCATCAATCTTTCTTCTTAAATCCGCATCAGTTTCAGTTGCTTTCACTAATTTCTTTGGTGCTTCTGCTTGTGGTTCTGGTTGGACTGCCGGTTGTCTTTCTAATGTTCTACGAAAGTGTTTCTCAACACCTCTCACACTTCCACCACTATCACTTGCTTCACTTAATCTTGCTTGCGATGACCTATCTAAACTACTTGCGACTGCTTCTCTCTCTGCGGTGCTTGTTCCATCACTTCTTAAATTACCACTTGATAATTCGTCCTCTTGTTCCGTCCAAGCACTTAATCCTCTATCTCTTCTAACAACATCTCCACTTGATGTCGCACTTTCGCTACTATGTTCCAATAATCCAAGGTCTTTTTGTTCTTGTCTGTCTTGATAAAAAGCACCATCAACCGCACTAAATACTTTCTGTCCTCGTTTTAATCTTGCGATAGATTGAGATTGTAAAAACTCTTCATCTGCGTCTCTATCTTGTTGTGCTCTTTGTTCTCTTCTTTGTCTAAATTTGGATTGTAATTCACTACTAATACTACTTGCTCCGGCACTTCCTAAAATACTTTGACCCTCTATTCCTCCAAAGTGTCCTCCTTGTCTTTCTTTTTGTCTTAATATTCTTATATGTTGTTGAGCAGTTCTTTCTAATGCTTCATCTTCTTCTACTTGGGCACGACTATTATATTGTCTTATTTTTGCTTCCAATTCATTATATAATGATTTACTCATTAATTTCTCATCTCTTAATGCTTTAAACATTGCTATATTTTGTGGGTAATCTTCTAACATTTGTCCGTCATCTGCGTAGGGTATATTTCTATCTCTATAAATTTGTTCCTCAAACTCTAATTTTTTTCTTGGGGCAACACCAGTAGTTCTTCTTCTTTGATTTCTTCTACGACTTGGTGCCGGTTCGCTTCCAAATATTCTTGCTTCATCTATTACTGATTGTGCTACTTCACTCCAAGCAAATAATTTATCATCAACAATATTTCCAACACTATCAAGTTTTCTATTGATTTCTGCTTCTCTTGTTTTACTTAATGTTTCTTTTGGTTTTTCTAATTTTTCATCTCTTATAATTTCTAATGCTTCTTCATCTTCTTTTTGTTTTTTGGATTTACGAGGTCTTATATCTACTGTTTCCAAATCACTTTTCTTTTCTTTCGCAATACCTTTTATTTTAAACTTTCTTTGGATTTCTTTATCTCTTGCGAATCCACCTCTCGCTTTTTTTCTTGCTAATCTAAACCCTTTTGTTGGGGGTTTCTTTTTTGCGGTTTTAGATGGTTTTACAAGTGGTCTCGGCAAATCCACACCCATCGCTTTAAAGTGTGCTTCATATAAACTAACTGGTCTGCTACTCTCAACTGCCAACATTTATTATATTATATACTTTATTTTATTTTATTACTGCGTTTATTAAAATATTTTTTTATTTGTCAAGATAGTATAAGAATGAATGAAAAGCAACAGAATGATTTAAAATTTGGATTCCACGAAGAAGATAAATTATTATCATTTGTAAAGTCTTACTTTAAGAATGACAACATAAAAAAAACCCCACAAAATAATCTTTTTGATTATGAATGTGAGGGTATTAAAATAGAATTAAAAAGTAGAAGGATAAAACATAATAAATACGATAGTTTAATATTCGGTAAAAATAAGTGGGATAAAGGTATAGATTATATTAATAATGGTGAAAAAGTTTATTTTATTTTTAATTGCCTTGATGGGATATACCTATATCAACAAGACCCTACAAAGATTCCACAATTTAAGAAAGGTGGGAGATATGATAGAGGCAGACCGGAGATACAAGATTTAACACATATTCCTATTTCTTGGTTATTAAAGATTAAGTAAATACAACTCCATCTTTGTATCTTTCTTTGTTATATTTTTTCTCATACCAATTCCAATAGTTATTCATATCAAACACACCATAAACTCCTATGGCGTGTTGGAGCATACATTCCCCATATTTTTTATCTGCTTTATCAAACCAATCAGTCCTATTTTTTAGGTCTGCTTTTTCTTGGTCTATATGAAGACCTTTTCTTAAAAACTCTCTGCTATTTTTTGCGTTTTTGAGTTGCGTATTTAGACTAAAAAGCATATCAATCATTTCATCAGTCATTCCCATTTTCCTATATTTATATTACGAGATAAACCTTTAAGTAGATTTCGTAGAAATACTTTTTAAGCACCACCACCACCACCACTCGTAGTCATTCCTATTATTCTCATAATACACGCTGGATATGTTCCACCGGCAACAATATAATTAGAAGTCCCACTCGTCTTTGCTTGTAATTTAAAAGTGTAATTATTTCCGGCAGTTAATCCGGATACATACCACGCCATATTAATAATCTGTTTATCAGTTTCATCTGGTCTTGTAGTTTCTCTACTTGTGCTTCTTGTTCCAGTTCCATATCCACCTTCATTAGTATCACTGCTCCATTCAGTTCCTCCGGCACCGACTAATTGTAAAGAAAGTATCCTACCACTTGTTGAGGTGTAATTATAAATTTGGACTTGTATTTCATAAGCAGTTGATTTTGCGGTTATTTGTTGAGATATATTCCCACTAAAACAATCTACATAAGAAGTAGTCAAAGTATCCCAATCGGCAGTAGATGGGTCATAAACATCAAAAGCAGTATATGGAGCAATACAATTTGTATCTTGTGTTAAATCTAAATAAGTTCCGGCAGTTTGTTTATTTGCGGTTGTATTACCAGTTATACTTGTAGTTGTAGAATCTGTTTTAAAAGCAATACTCGTCATAGAAGTTATTGACGCATCCAAATCAATTTCATCTGGATTAGCAGAAGTATCAATACTTATATTATTTCCACCGGCATAAGTGGTATTTGTATCAGTTGCGTTTATTGTAATTGCCGAAGACCCATCATAAGTCGTTCCACTACTAAAAGTTATATTAGTTCCGGCAGTTAAATTATTTGGGACTTTCTTTACTTCCATTTCATCGCTTCCATTAAAATCTATTGTATCTTCATCAACTTTCGCATCAAAAGTAGTTCCATCTAATTCTAAACCATCTCCGGCAGTATAAGTTGTATTTGTATCAGTTGCGTTTATTGTAATTGCCGAAGACCCATCATAAGTCGTTCCACTACTAAAAGTTATATTCGTCCCACTTGTTAAAGCATTCGGCACTTTCGCCACTCTTAATTCATCGCTTACTTTCGTAAGTGTTGCGTCATAATCCAACGCCATATTATCACCAGTAATTACAAGTGGGGTTGTAGCAGTCAAAGTTTGCGTTGGTATTGACCCACTTGCTCCTAAATCTATTTCCACACCATTAATCGTAATACTATCACTTGTTAGTTGTGCGTTTGTGATTTTAGAAAGAGTTGTATTAATATCTGTTGGTCTAAAAGTTTTCCATTCGGCAATTCCAGTTCCATCGGCATATAAGAATTGAGTGCTTCCGGCATTTCCGTCAATTAAAATCCTATTTGTAATGTTTAAATCTGCGGTGTCTTGGTTATTTAATCCATCAATAGTTCTATCAGTAGAATCCCAATTACTCATTATATACTTATTATATATATTTTATTTTAAACTATAAAACCCTTTTTCATCTACGACTACTTCATTATCTTCTTCTACAACATCTTCATCATCGTCATCATCTCTCGCATCGCTTCTTGCTTGTAATCCATCTGTAATTGTAATTTCATATTCTTCATCAAGTTCCACATCCAAGTAATCATTCTCTTCTATTCTATTAGATAAGGTTAAAATAAAATCTTGTATATCTTCTTTATTTGTAAATTTGCCGTATAATGCTTTTACAAAAATCTCAAAAAACTCTCTTAAATCATCATCCATTTTATCATAATCCATCTTTATATTCTTAAACAAGAAAAAAAAAAATTATCTAAATCGCATATTTTGATATGGATTTGGTTTTTGATAATAGATGAAGTTTGCTCCACCACTTTCTTCTTCACTCTCTTCCTCGTATTGTGGTTCTACGATTTTAGGTTTAGACCTTCGCCGATTATAGTTGTGTATCTCTTCTATCACTTCCTCATCGCTACTACTTTCTGGATGGTTATGAATAATGCGTCTTACTTTCTTCTTCTTCTTTTTCTTCTTTGGTTTCTCATAGACGATTACTTCTTCTTCACTCTCACTCTCACTTGCGATTTCTTGTTTTTTCACTTGGGTTTTCTTCGGTTTGGATTTGGATGGTTTCCGGCGAGTAGGTGTTTCACTTGCGATTGGTTCGTCAGTAGTGGGAGTTTCACTTGCGATTGGTTCGGTCGGTTCGTCATTTTCACTTGGGTTTTCTTCCGCCAGTTCGTTATTAGACTCTTCCAACTTATTCATTCGTTCTTGGAGTTTCTTTTTCTTTACATCAATCTTTTCTAATCTTTTCTTTTCTGCCCACTTCTTACGACCTTCTAACATTTTGGCGACTGCTTGTTTCTTTGCTTCACTCATTTCTTTCTTTTCTTTCTTGGGTCTTTGTAAAGTAATTGGTTCATCAATGACTTCTTCTATAATACTCTCTGTATCGCTCATTTATAGTATTATAGTATATTTTATTTCTATAATAGTAATTTTAATTTTTATGGATTAGGTGGATTATTATTGGGTGGGATTATCTCTTCATTATTATTCGGTGGTTGTTCTTCTTCACTTTCATCATCTTTTACTTCTCTATTACAACTTAACAAACCACAACATAGATTTATTGTTTTACATCTACTTTTAAAGATTACTAATAATACGGACGCAAGTGCGGATGCTCCAATAGTAATTATATTAGAGTAGTCATTTGCGTTCCATACATAAGAAGATTGTGTTTCACTCATATTATACATTAATATAATATAATAATAAAAAAAAGATTAAAAAAGAAATTTTAATAACAAGGATTTAGACATTCTATTTTTATTTGAGGCATATATTTCGCCTTATATTTTTTGCCTATTCTTCCTTCATATAGGTCGCATATTTGATAGTAAGACATTCCACATTCCTCCGCAATCTCTTTAAGAGTTGTAAATATCCTCTTCTCCATTACACAATGTCCATTACAAGTTATTTCGCAAGTAAATCTCTTAACTTTTTGATTTCCTCTGGTGTTGTTCATATCTCTTATATATATATCGTAATAAAACTTTAAGTAGTTTAATTACTTCATTTCTTCACCACTCCAAACTTCTTTCGGCATTATTAATCTATTAAAGTTCTTGTGATACATTTTATCAAACTCTTTATCAGTATCAATATATAGACTTGTATATTTTTTATCAAATACATATTTTAAAAGTTTATCAAATAACTTTCTATCCATTAAGATTAATTCATCAAAAATAGTATCAAGTTCCTTTTTATTGGTTGTTTTAAAAATAGTGTAATGTGAAGCACACGCTCTTAATGGTCTTGGTAATCTATTATACACTTGCGTAGTAATCCACATACTTAATCCACAACTATCTCCCCCACTTGCTCCGCATATATGTCTTCTATTCATCATCATCTTACACATAAGAGTTTGTGCTCCAATATCCTTTTTTAAATCATTTACAACATCATCTGCGATTATCAAAATACGCTCACCACTATCTTCTATCTCATCATATACTTTTTGTAAGTTCTCTGTATTCATTGTGAAAAACTTTTGTTCTTCCGGTATTGTCTCAAATGGGTCATCATCAATAGTTTTTAATGAAGGTGAAAAGATATAGATTTTATCAAACTTTCTAAAATACGGACTTGCTTTATTTTGTTTTGTTAAAAGATTATAAATATATGTGCTTTTCCCTTGCCTTGGTTTAGCAGTAATCACCCACATATGATTATAAGTTGCCGGTAAGTTTGCTTTACACAAGTCCTCGTCTTTGTCATCACAACTAAACTTAAATTTGGTTATATTGTATTTCTTCTCTGGTTCTTGTTCCTTAAAAGGTGCTTCCATTATATTACTATTATAGATATATTTTATTTATAGTAATTTTAATACTTTTTAAAATATCCTCTCCAAGCATCAAACCAAGTTTTAATATATTTTGTATCACTTACTAAAATCTTTTTAGACAAATTGACAAACCCATATCCTCCGTGTGCCCCAGTTGGTGCGGTTCCGTGTAAATCTGTTCCCACTTGGAAGATACAACAATTCTTTTTGATATTAAAATACATCTCCGCAAGATTATTTGTAAATATTTGTTTTATTCCATCTTTATTTTTTGGAGGCAACCAAAAGATAGATTCTAATGTTCCTCTTGTGCTACTATCTGCGTGTGAAGATGACGCAAAATTAACACTTCCACCCATACTTGTAGAAGGGCATAAATCAACTGGGACACTATCAGTAAAACATCCAATAAAATCACTTCTCTTTGCTAATTCTAATCTAAAATTTGCCGGTTTAGGCACTATTGCTTGTTCTATTTTATACATCGCACAAAACATAAAAATTAATCTAAACAAGAAATCATAATCTTTATTTGCTTCCGGTTTCCTTTTGTAATAAGTAATCATATTATGACCTTTACTTCCATCTAAATATCTTTGGACTCCTTCTAACCAATTCTTTCCATCATATCTTTCTCCCCCAGTTCTCTTTTCTAATGCTTTTCTTTCTTTACTCATTCTCCAATTACCACCCATAAACCCACTATAAAAAGCGTGTTTCTTTTCTGGGTAGTATTCGTCCCACTTGTCAAGAAACTCTTGATTTGCGTATTTCATCGCATTCTTAACTGCCGGACAATCATTCCAATAAATAAAGACACATAATAATCTTTTTGTTTTCTTATCTGCTACAATACAACTTTTATTTATTTCTGTATAAGGTTGAGATAAATATTGTTTAGGTTTTGTTGTTTCTAATGTTTTGGGTTTCTTTGGGACATCTACTTCTATAATAGGCAAATCAATCATACAATTTTCACCTTCTATTCCATCTGGACACCACCCCCAAAAATATTCACCATCAATAGTTTTTGCTTTAAAAGAAACCTTAAATTTGTCAAGTTCTCTAATTACTCTATCTACTACTTGTTTCGGCACTCTTTCCCTTTGTCTATCCTCCGCAACATTCTTCCTAATCCAAGTGGGAGTTGGTTTAATAAAATCACTCATTATATACTAATCTAATATATTTCTTTTTTAAGAAAGGGTGTCATTTGTGTTTTTATACCTTTCTGTTTTCGTTCTAATCTGTGTGAGAAACCACCCATAAACACCTCATTCTTCCAATTCTTATATCCTCTATCTAAATATGGTTTTGGATTTTTAGGAGCATTAAGGGTTAATCCACTAAACTTAACTCTTTTTAATGGTAATACTTCGTCTGTCTTGTAATAAAACTTATTATCATAAAAACTTGATAATGCCGGATTATAAACATATTTCCCTTTTTTATTGTCTTCTATTATTTGTATATCTATGTATGGATATTTGTAATCTCTTTTACCAGTATGACCTTTTGTTCTCATCTTTGGTTTTTTAATAGTAGTTCCATTTGGGTCATATAATTTTATAATAGATTCTCCCCAAATACCCCAAGCAAGTTTATATCCCAATTTTTTAAAAGTATCTTCTAAATCCCAAACCTTATCTATATCTTCTTTTAAGATTACTAAATCCGCATCATCATCCCACTTCATTAATCCACCTTGACGCACTTGACCCAATAATGTCCCACCATCAATCCAATATGTTATATCATTCTTCACAAATTCTCTATCAATATTCCCAAGTGCTTTTTTAATCCAATCGGCAATTTTTTCACTTGTATAATATTCCTCCAAATTTGGTTTCCTACTCATTATACTTATAAGATTTATTTTATTCTTCCACCATCACTTTCGTCCCTTTTTTTGGTCTCCCAACCTTTCCCTTTGCTTTTCCAACTTTCTTTCTTTTCTCTTTTATCCCACCTTTCGCATCACCTTTCCTCGCAATACCAAGAAGTAATGCTTCCGGCAGTTTCTCATATTGCTTTTTACTAATCTTTCCAGATTTAAGTGCTTTTTGTATCTCTTTGTTCTCACTGGGCATATTTATATACTTACAAATATATTAGTTTAAAAAACAAATAAAAAATATATTTTTAATATATAATATGGCGAGGACTAATTCCATTTGGGTATTATGTGTCTATTTAGACAAATCAAAAACAGATTTATTTAAGGTATTAGAGTTTAACTCTTTAAGAGAAATTGCTTATTGTTTAGATAAAGAAATCTATGACATAAGTAATTTCTATCACAAAATAACAAAACCAAAAAATATATTTAATCATCTTTACTTATACAAATCCTACTAATAGATTAAAGGTTTCACCCAACCATCTTCACCTATAATCCCTTTTGTATAACCAATCTTAAACCACTTCTCTACTTCTCTTTTCTCAATACTATATCCCAGATTTTCGCTCATATGATAATATAAAGGTGAGACGAATTGGACTTGTTGTTGAGTAATCAAATCGTCTTTAATCTTATTCTTTATTTTCTTCTTCCTTGCCGAAGCAGTCATATTTACATACTTTCTTTCCAGAAACTTTTGTTTCGCATATGCCCCACAAAGTTTCTCAAAATCATCAAACTTTAACTTATTGTTTTTATCTTTCTTAAAACCTTTTAACTTACATATTTCTACCACACTTCCATCAAAACACTTTTTCCTCAAAGCATATTGCTTACAACCCCCACCAATAAAATCGTCCCAGTGAAAATCTCCACCATCCAACTCTTCTTGGTGATTGTATTTCTCCAACCAATCCCCACCATACTTTTTCTTAAAGACTGCTTTGACTTCATCATCCGCTTCATTCTTCATACTTCCCAACTCACTCCCATCTCCATCCCAACAAAACTTTAACATCAAGTCTTCGTGTGCTTTCATACTTAAATCAGTAATACAACTATCCGTATCCATATACAAGATTTTTCCACCCTTCTTTTTTACTGCCCTCACAAAAGAATAGAGTTTCAGTCTCGCATAACTCGTAATCGCACTCGCAATCGCCACATTAAAATCTCTTATTTGTAGTTCTTTGTTTTCTCTCACCATTAGATAATCACCAGTCCTATTCACATTTATTATATCATTCTTTTCGTATGCTTCCCAAAAATCCATCGCCTCCGCTTTATAAAGTGATACACCATCTCTACCTTTACCACCTTTACCCATAGTGTTTAATCCCCAAAATCCATAACCACTATTGATAATGATTTTATACACTTGGGCAAGACCACTTTTGCCTTCTGCCTTCGCAGTTCCTTTCTTCTCAAATCCGTCTTGGAAAAACTGCTTTAAAAATCTATTCTTCTTAAACTCATAACCTTCTAAAAACTTGTAATCATAAAGTTTTCGTGAGTATCCATATTTTATTTCTTCACTAAATATAATCAACTCACTCCAATCTTCGTAATGTGGAAAAACCAACTTCCCATCTTTCTCACAATGTAAAGGTGTTTCATTATAATCTTTTGATTTCACCAATACTTTATAAAATCCAAATGGGATAAATTTGGGGTTTTGAGTAAGGAGTTCTAACAATTCACCGGTTAAATGTTTGGGTTTTCCATAAGGGACTGGAAGTCTCCCAACATCTGGATAAAGTGAAGTAAAATCGTAATAATAAACTTTCTTATCATACTTACCAATAAAACACGCTTCATTACGACCCCCACTATAACTTCTTCTTATAAACTTATCAATATCACTTGATAAAGTATAGATTGGGGTTTTATACATATTGTAGTAATTTTGGAAATAATGTTTCTTACTTAACGAAGCACCAGTAAAGCAAGTGGTAATATTGATATTAGTAGAGTTATACACATCCTCCGTAAATTGATTTAAAACCTCCAAAAGACAAAGGCAATCGTGTTCGCAATAAACTATTTGAGAATGTTTCACATCATAATCAAACACATTACCCACATTAATCTCATCGTGGTTTATATCAACTTCTCTCCCATCCGGCAATCTTGCTTTCTCTAATTTTTGGTGTTCCACATTAAACTCTTTTCCAAGTTTAGATAAACCCATAGGGAGCATCTTTAAACTATCTTTAAAGAAAAGTTGCTCGTCATCCTTATACAACTCAACTCCAATATAAGCACTATTTAATACAATAAAGTTTTCAGTATTCACTTTTAATCCACAATCATCTCTCAAAATCCAATCGTTAAAAGTAAGTATCATATCAAACTTTCCATTATTGTGAGCATAGAAAGTATAATCTGTAAAATCGTTTAGGTTTGCCTCCAAGAAATCGCCGAATTGTTTTAGACAATCCCACCCATACCAACTCTTAACTTTTTTTGTCCAACCTATTATATCCATATCGCTATTAAATACTGGTTTATTCCACGCCATAGCAACACAGAATGCTTTAAACATTCCATTATTGCCGTTTGGGGTTGCCTCAATATCATAACTCGCAATATACTTATTGATTGGTTTTGGATTTGCCTTAAACTTCTTAATCAAATGACAATCCGCATTATTCGTATGGTTTTCATTCACAACTTCTTCTATTGTTGCTTGTGTATCTATACGACTTATTGGAATATCTTTCCACCTTATCAAAGGCACAAAATGATTTTTGATATATTGGACTTCTATTAACTTCATCTTTTTTATTTCTTCTTGTGTCGCATTCGTAGGAGTAAATAACTTATACTTTGCGAATATATTGTTATAAACTTGTATTTTATAAGGTGATTGATTTTGTAATGTATATCTCCAATCAACTAAATCTTGTATAACTTTTTCATCTGTAAATCGTTTCACACTTGGATTCGCAGACCTTTTAAGATTCTTCGCATTATCCTTAATCTTACTTAATAATCTATCATCATTCGCAACTAACTCATCCAACCTTAACTTAAACTGATTATCACTTTCATTAGTTCTTTTTGTAAATAAATTGGATACGGCAAGACAATTCCAAAAGCAATTCTTCTTTGCCGACTTATCTATAATCATCCAAGTTTTATTCGCAACCTCACTTGACCTCCCATTACTACCTTGTCCCATAAGATTAGAATATTTCACGATTACTTGGACGATAAGTGCCTTTACCCAATTTTCTAAATTTGGAGTTATTTGTGGAGGTGGTTGAGGTGCGACATCAAAATCTTCGTCGTCGTCTTCGTCCTCATCGTCTTCATCACCTTCATCTTCTTCATCTGTATCTTGTAAAAAATCTGGTTCTTCATATTCTTCTTCCAAAGTTTGTTGGACTTGGACTAAATCCAAATATGCTTGTCCAACTTCGTCCCTTGTATAGAATGAAGAATGTATTGAGTTTTGCCCCAATAAACTATCATAATCGCTACTTGGTGAAAAAGGTGATTTTACAAACTGGTATTTTGCGTCCCAATTATCCAAATAACTTAAACTTTTCATAATCTTCTTAAACTGGTCTTTTGGGGTCATATCCGGATTTTTTCCAAATACGAAAGTATATTTGCGACCACCATTAAGATTAACAGAAGTGGATTTGTAAGGTTTTACAATATCCTCTGCTCTTCTCTTTGCTTTGTATAGTTTAATCGCATTCTCAAACTTTCTATATCTTGCTTGTTGTTTCTGTATCAATCTTGCTTGTTGTTTATCGGCACCTTGCCTTTCTTTTGCTTTATCATATGCGTTTTGCCCTCGCACTGTATTTAGGTTAAAAAATCTATCCGCAACAATTCCAAAACCATTAGGGATTAGAAACTGATGAATAATGTTAGACCTTTCACCATTCTCATTATTTTTCCAATAATCTAAAACTGCTTTGATAAGTCTTTGATTTATTCTGCCCTCCGTGATAATAGGATAAGTTTTTCCTTGGAGAGTAAAACTATTGTCGTCCGCCATTATATTATTCCCAAGATTATTATTTTCCATTCCAACCTACCTTTTATAATTTATATACGAAAGAAACCTTTAAGTAGATTTCGTAGAAAAACGCTGAATAAATAAATCCAATAAATCTCGTAAAAAAACTACTTAAAGACATTGTTATAAATATAGGTATAGAAGAATGAGCGGTAAAAACAATAACGAGATTAACAATCTTAAAGCACAAATTGAGAAACTCCAAAAAGAGAATGACGAGTTGCGAATGTATAAGGATAAAACCCAACTCGCACGAAATTACAATATTGTAAAAGAAGAAAATGAAAAGTTGCGTGTTAAAGCAGACGCAGACGCAACTATAAAAATGATTGAGAAACTTAATGACGAGTTTGCGGTTGTGTTTGATAAAAATTTGGAAATGGAAGAAGATTTAAAAAACATTAGTGCCGAATTACAGAAATACAAGGATGAAGAGCATTCGTTTAACGATGATATTAGAGGTGGAAATATCAAGTTAAGTATCAACGAGTATTGGATTTTAGAATGGTTAAATGAAGCGTATTTAAATAGTGATGAAGGCACTTATAAATGGAATATTGAGAAATATAAAACAGAAGAAAACGCCGAGAAAATGTTTTGTTATAGATTGTGTGGGGTTATATGGTCTTACTTTAATAAAATGACAAATGAGGATGAGGCACTTACAAACTTAATCCTTAATGAATTAAATAATGGCGACGAGATTGAGGAAGTAGATTATAGTAGTGAGGAAGATGAATGAACTGGGGTTGGGGGTTATATTATATTTGATTTTTTTTGATACTTGTTTCACTTACATTATTTTTTTGATATTTATAAAGTGCTGTTTATTTCACTTGATAAATGCTGTATTATTTTAGATTTTGGGATTATGCTGTATATAATCACAATTGATAAATATGCTGTATTATTTTAGATTCTAAAAATGCTGTATATAATCACAATTGAGAAATATGCTGTATTATTTTAGATTCTAAAAATGCTGTATATTATTGTTAAAATCCGCTGTATATAATCACAAAATCCGCTGTGTATTTCACGCGTAAATCCGCTGTGTATTATTGGTGAAAATGCTGTGTAATAATGGTGAAAATGCTGTTGTTATATTGTGTGAAAAATGCTGTGTAAATATCGTATAAAAACTACTTAAAGGTTTGTTTATAAGTATAGGTATAGAAGGAAAGGAAGAGTAATTGAGAATATAAAAAATAATAAGGAATAAATCGTAAAAAAACTACTTAAACAAATCTTTATAAGTATAGGTATAGAAGAGGAAAGAGAAAGAGAAAGAGAAAAACAAATAATAATAATGAGCACTGTTGAGGTTATGAATAACAATGGCGAGTATGAGGCACTCCGTCTCAAAAATAACGATGGTGGGATAATGTATAATCCAAAGAAGACTTATGCCCAAGATTATCTCATTGGTGAGATGGGTGATAAACAAGTATGGTTGGAATATATGGAAAATGGTAAAAATCGTCTCTGGTGGAGGAATAAATTTTTCGCTTACTTGCCGAAGGAAGTAATTGAGATGATACAAAAACCAGTGGATGAGTATGCGAAGATGAAAATGTATAAACAAATATCCCAAAAGTTCGTCTTTGATAGTATTATGAATACTGGAAAATATGGTGATGAGAAAGAAACCATAGGCACCTTCGTCCATAATGGTCTCTGGCGATATGAGGATAAGAAGAAACATTATGTGAGAAATATGGATTTGGAATACAAGAGAAGGAAA
>Ga0080013_1002698_pt1 | contig 20222 bp, 47 predicted proteins | sample ETNvirenome_6_85_FD_69236 | JGI IMG/M metagenome (GOLD analysis project Ga0080013, IMG submission 69236) | Marine viral communities from the Pacific Ocean - ETNP_6_85 (SPADES assembly) (version 2) | ecosystem: Environmental > Aquatic > Marine > Oceanic | place: Pacific Ocean | collected 2013-06-19 | reverse complement strand
GAGAAGACCGCCGAATGGGGCATTAATGATCATGCTGCTATGATTGAAAAGTTCGGCGCTGCAAGTACATTTACCGACATATTGACGTTGGACCAAATCGCTAATTTGGCTGAATATTTCGTTTCGTTGCCATCTGAGGTTGCAATGAAGCTTTGGTCTGTTCTTGGTGAGGCCGATTGTGTCGACAATGTTGTCGCCCTTCATAAAGCATCAACGGTTAGTGGAAAAAGCGTCTCAGAACACTTGGTGGAAATACTTGGCGGTGGCGAATAAATAAGATGAAACTAAACTTATCGCCAAAACGTCAATATAAACCTGGCGAACTGTTAAAGCGCGAGCGAGATAACAAGCTTGCTCTTGTTGTGACTGTTGAAGAGAAATCTGAACATCGCCGAAGAGTCTTTTATCTTGAGTTGCTTATTGATGGCCAACGCCACCGACTGCGCGATGTAGAAGTCATTGCAAACTTCTTGACAGTTTCTTGACATTTGAAGCTTGCAATTATGTGCTGTTGATGATATATTGTATACATAAAGAAAAGGAGTTTATTTAAATGCCTGACTCAAGCGACCCCAAGAAACCAATCTTTGAATTAAACATGCACACCGCGCGCCTTCTCATGAGAGAGCCATTCTTCGCTGCGCTTTCACGGCGGATTGATAAAACAAAGTCGTATGATATTCCAACCGCTGGTGTGAGGATTAACCCTGAACGGCTTCAGTTTGAAATGATGTATAATCCTGATTTTTTTGAACAATTGTCGGATGAGCATAAATTGGGCGTTCTTATGCACGAATTCTATCACATTATTTTTGAACACGTTACGACCCGAAAACCAGCCGGTGGCATTAGCCAACAGGACAATGTAGCGATGGATTTGGCTATCAATGGCTTGCCTGAGATGAGAAACAAGCTTCCCAGCGCTGATAGCCCTGGCCCAATTATGCCATCAGGTGAGCCCATGAAAGGTTGTATTCCTGGTGAAGATATTTTTGAGGATTATCCCCCTGGTAAGAGTTATGAATGGTACCTTGCTAAACTCAAAAAAGACGCCCAAGAAAGCGAAGGTCAAGAAGGCACAGAAGGTAGCGACTCAGGTCAAACAAAAAGCGGCATCGGCAACGCCGATAGTTTCGATAGCCACGACCAGTTCGGCCAGGCAGAAGGGACAAACAACGAAATTGCTAAAGAACGATTACGCGATGCCATTAAGCAAGCAGCCCAGGAAGCCGAAAAAGCACACAGTTGGGGATCTGTTTCTTCAACAATGCGAAAGCAAATTATGGACAGCATCGCAACTAAGGTCGACTGGCGCAAGGTACTTCGATGGTTCGTCAAGTGCTCCCAACGGTCCAATAAGCGCAGCACTCCGCGACGCTTGAACAAGCGTTACGCCTACGTTCATCCTGGTCGCAAGGTTGAGCGTGTTGCCAATATCGCAATCAGCATTGACCAGTCTGGTTCCGTCTCGGATGAGATGCTGGCAGCATTTTACTCCGAGCTTAACAAGCTATCTGAGATTGCCACGTTCACTGTGATTCCGTTTGACACAAAGGTTGCCGAGGACAAGGTTTACGTTTGGAAGAAAGGCGAGAAGCGCAAGAAAGAGCGTGTAATGTGGGGCGGCACTGATTTCAATTCACCGACTGATTTCGTTAATAAGGGCAAGTACGATGGTCATATTTGTTTGACCGATATGTGCGCGCCAAAGCCTAAGCCGAGCAAGTGTTCGCGAATGTGGATGACTGATAGCCGAAACGGAAGCAACCCCTACTTTCAAACAAACGAACGAATCGTTATTGTGGATAAGTAAATGAAAAGACTAATCAACATTCTATATTCTTGCGCCGCCGGACTCGAACAAGCGTGCTTGACGTTTGAGACGATTAGACAAACCCACAAGGCTGCCGTTGTCGCGGCTGTTCACAATACACCGGCAGCCAAACAGCCGATTGGATTTGCAGCAAGTGCGCGCAAGAGTGCTGAAAAGACCTTTACCGACGACGTATCGTAACTATAGTTGTGGTGTAATGAACGATGATGACTACAATGGTTGGGCAAATCGCGCTACGTGGAATGTTAATGTCTGGTTTGCCAACGATAACTACACTCATGAGCTTATGTCGTCTCTCAAGATGACGGATTCAGATCAGTTTGAAAACTTTTGTCACTATATCTGGAAAGATAAGACCCCTGATGGCTGTTTGCTGTCTGAGGTAGACTGGCAAGAAATCGCTGAAAACTGGTGCCATCGAGAATGAAAAAGTTTAAGGTGAAACCCGGTGATTTGCTTCATGTAAGCGACAATAAAACCTTTGGCGTTGTTTACAGGGAAACACCTAAGAAGATTTGGTATTATGCCTTCGGAGAGGATGGCATGGGTGGACCCTTTGATGTTAGCAAAGTTCATCTCTACAAAAAAATCGATGAAGGCTATTGCCTTCATCAAATAGGAAAGACGAAATACCGTCGAGGAAGAGAATAAATGATTACACTTGAGGAACTTACAGCCTATCACGATACAATCGAGCACCTTAATACTCGCGAACGAGTTACTGCCTCTGAGACGGAAGCGCTTGATATTGCTAGCAAAATGCTAACAGCGCTCATCGTTCAGCTTGAAAGTCAGGCCGTCAGCTTTACTCCCTAGCCTCCGTTCCTATAGTTTGGATATGAAGCGAAAAGACAGAATAAAGAATCGACGTGGGCAGATCTTCGCGACTGCCAAAGACAGAGCCGAATGGGCTCGCGAGCGACGAGCCCTGGTGGGTTCCATCATCTCTCAGCCAAACTTTGTAGGCGCGCTCGTCATGGAGCACATCCGAGGCTCGCAATATCTTCTCAGGATGCCTGACGGTACTGAGGTGTTCGCGTCCCATAAGAAGCCCAAGTATAAAACGTCAGCCGGTGTTCCGATAACGGACCAGGGCTGGCGCATCTGGGAGGAGCGTCGATAATGGGTTACCGTTCGCAAGTAGTGCTAGCAATCGCACCCAAAGCGGCTTCCGCTTTTATGGCGATGTTGGCTAAACACCCTCAATCAATGGCATTGTGTAATGATGCCGATAAGTTTGAATCAGGCTATGAGCAGGAAGGCGATTGGTTTGTTCACTGGTCGTATATCAAGTGGTATGAAGGCGATGAAGACGTTACGCCCATTTTGGAGTTTGTTAATGCCATGGCAGCCGATGATTTGAGTGAGTATGGTGAACCTGAATCTCCAACATCCCGTACGGGCCAGGAAGATGACTGGAATAGTTACTTCAAGTTTGTCCGCGTTGGCGAAGATCATGATGATATTGTTGATTTGGGTTGGGGTTTTCCTGACATATACCTTCAGCGTCATATCCAGTTCTAACTTTACTTTGTTAAGCCTGTGCCTATAGTTAGGGTGTCGGAGGAACAATGAACGTGAAACGCACAACGATTGACGCACGAGTGATGCACGCTGGCAAGGCTGGCGCGCATCACAAGCGAGCCGATGACTTTCGCAAGGGTCGCCGTCGCAAGCCGAAGCACCAGAAGCCGAAGCACCTTCGATGGCGCGCCTAATGGTCAAGCCGACAGTCGGCGACTTGGTTAGGTTTAGCGATGAAGCAGTAAAAAGAACGGCGTATAATGGTTCTTTTGTTGGCGACGTCGGCGTAATCATTGAGTGTATTGGAATCCGATGTAGGGTCTTTTGGGCTGGTGCACCAGACTACCATGGTAACAACACTTCATTACCAGAAAGAGATGTGCTAGAGGTTGTCAATGAAAGTTGGTGATTTGGTAAAGATAAGGCCAGCCGTAGCACCATCGAAGCTGTATGGTATTGGTATTATTGTGAAGGTCGCCGGTAATGGCGGCCCAGACCAACGATGTTTTATACGCTGGTCAGAACTGCCAGACAGACCCCTCGCGACCTGCGCCCGGTACGCTCTGGAGCTTGTCAGTGGAAGTCGGTGATTTGATTAGGGTTATCAGCCCCAAAATCGATCGAATGTTAGGTGGCGAAAACCCCGGCATTGGAATAATCGTCGACGTCACCACTAATATGGTCAGAGTTCAGTTTATTGCGGAAGGACGTTGGCAGGGCCAAGTCAAACCATTAGCGAAGGGATGGGTCGAAGTCATAGAATGAAAGTCGGAGACCTAGTTCAAGTTTTACCTGCGCGAATCGGTTACTATATTATTATCAGAAAAACGAAAATGCGTTCAGATTGGGATGGCTACTCAAAGTATTGGGACTTGGCGCCCGTCGCAGGACCAAACTTTGACCGCGGCGTCCCAATGAGCCAGGCGTTTATCGAGGTAATCAGTGAAAGTAGGTGATATTTTAGTTCTTTCTGGAAAGACACGCCATGGCAAGAATCGTGTTAGAGAACAAGGCGAACTTTGGAAGGTTAAGAACATCAAAGGCGCAATGCCGCATGGTCGCTTTCCTGCTGGTTCGGAGATTGCCGAACTTGAAACACTGAATGGAAAGCACTGGCGTATTATTTCAGTTACCGGTGATAACGATTTTGATTTTCACCCGGTGTGATTTTTTGCTCGCACACACGAGGAAAGTAAAATGCAAGTCGGTGATATCATTCAACGAATCCATGTGGGCTGGCTTCCTATACGCACCGCTCTAGTGGTCGAGCGCTTCAATGCCATCCTGTTTTGGGTCGTCTGGTCTCATTCAGGCGAGAGAGAGCAGATTAACAGCGAGTATTACGAGGTAATCAGTGCAAGTCGGTGACTTGGTAGAGCATAACGGATACCTTGCTCTCGTCATTTGTGTCGAGTCCTACGAGACATTGATAAGATGGCTCGATGACGGCACAGTTGAAGATGCTGACAACTATACTATTGGCCTGGAGGTGGTCAGTGAAAGTCGGTGATATTGTTAGACTAACACCCGAACCCTGGCGCACTGGTCGCCTAGGCGTTGTGGTTGCCAGGGAGAACGACTTGATATTACACGTAGTTTGGACCTCTCACGAGAACGACTTAGAAAGAGTCAATCAGAACTATCTGGAGGTTATCAGTGCAGCCGGGTAACTTGGTAAGGATTACGAGGGCTTCCATTGGTATACCAAAGGATTCAATCGGCCTAATCGTGAAGGTGAGAGACACCCAGGTCGACGATATTGACCCGCGCCCCTTCCCGGTCTGGCATGTTCAGCTTCTAAACGGTCCATTGAGACGCTATCTCACCCAAGATTTGAGAAAAATCAGTTGAGGGTCTTTACTATCCAAGACTGGTACTTATTGTTTGGTTGTCCCCAGAAAAGGAGAAGGGCACAATGAAGTTGACTCGACAACATTTCGAGCTTATTGCTAACGTACTCGCGGCTGCTGATATTCCTGGCACATCGCGTGAACAACTCGCGATTCGCTTTATGTATGAGTTTGCGAAGACTAACTCGAACTTTGACAACGTGCGTTTTCTCAAGGCTTGCGGAGTCTAAAATGGAATGGCGTGTTTATATCGTTGTCCGTGGCATCGCTGAAGTCGCTGGCATCTTCGCAACTTTTGAGGACGCAGAAGAAGATGCCATGTGGCTCAAACGTCACGGATATAAAACGGAAATCGGATACCTAGGCCCGAAGCCGTAAAAAGTTCTTTACTCTACGCCCCCCGTTCTTACTATTAAGGTGTCGGAGGAAACGATGAGAGAACGAAATCCATACGCAAAGCGATATACTTTTGATACCTTCAGGGTTAAGTATTTCGGCACCAATCATAATGTTCCTACCCGACTCGCCCGCGAGTTCTGGAGCGATTTTAACTATGCCTTTGTCGGTGGGCTAAACCGATATATCAAAGAGTCGACGGAGACCCGATAAAATGATGACACTCGAAGAACTTATTAACCATCGCGACGAAATCGACTTTATCAAGGATACGCCTGACGCTCATCGTCTTTTTTCGCATCAGATTCCGGCACTTGAAGTTGCTAGCAAAATGCTGTCGGCGCTGATTACTCAGCTTGATTCTCAATCGATTTCCTTTACTCCCTAAAAACCGTTCTTATTGTTTGAATGTAGCCGAGACAAGGAGCGTTACAATGCGAGACATTCAGAATCCAATGTTGTGGGCCGACGCTGTTATTTACTTCGAGAATGAGATTTTACCTCAAATCCGCATGACAGAGGCCGAGAGAGGCGATGGTCGCGACTGGCCAATGCGTCGCGAGGCGTGGAATAATTGGACCGACGCTCTTTGTAAGGATGGAGAAATCAGCGATTGGCAGTATGAAAATTGGTCGCAGCCGCTTAGTTGCGGAGATTAGAGCAAATGAAGAAAACACAAGCATTTTATGACCTTATACGTCTCGCAGAGGCCATTTCACCTCGCGCACAATACTGTTTGAATCCCACAAAAGACGACCTTGAGCCATATCTCTCAACAAATCAAGAGGTTGAGCTATATCACAGCCTTTTGCTTAAAGCCGAGTTGGCCTATCTTTTCGGCAAAAGACCAATCAATCCCGAGGCTTAAAACTTCGCGCCAGATTTTCCCTTTACTCTCGCTTCTTCGTTCCTATATTTCAATCGCACCAGGGGACACGGAGCCCAAAATGATTAAGCAGTTCAATGTTGGCGACCTCGTTCGATTTCAACGTCCTTTGCCCGGTCACGTCAGCGCGGCCGGAATCGCCGCGCAAGAGCGCTATGTGCGAAAGCATATGCCGTGGAACTTTGAGATTGGCATCGTGATTGCCAACGATATCGTTCAGGGCTGCGTTGTCTCTTTTCCGAGTAGAATCACGCCGGTTTCCACTCTCAGCCTTGAGGTGCTCTAATGAGGCCGCAAGTTGGTGATATTGTTCAGGTAAAAGAAGAGGTTCTGCGGGAACTGGCGTCCGGCGCTCTCCCTCGTGGTGGTCTGGTCATCCGGCTGGTTGAATGGCCGCGCGATGCCCGTAACGTGGTCGACTGCGTTGTCTTCCATGACCCTAGCTTCGTCAACCCCGTCCAGCTTCAGACACGATTTATCGAAGTGATATCAAGGGGTTAGGATTTTTTGCTCGCGCACATGAGGAAAGTTCTTTACTCCACAATATCCGTTCCTATGTTTCAGTTGTACCAGGGAACGGGAGTTCAAAACGTGAAATACGGCGACCTTATTCGAGAGACACACACAGTGCCAACGCGCCATGGCGCAATCACCGAGGAGCAAGCCGTTTGCTTCTTTGACCGCTCTTCAATGTTCTCACAGTATATCGACGCTAAAGACGTCGACGAGAGCCTAGTGCGAATGTACGCACGACCTAACTTCGACCACCCGACCCACGATTATCGCGACGACGGTCTTGAGGTCTGCCAGGAATGGGTCATGGTCTATCGCTATTACCCGAAGGCTGGCGGCGGCCGGCGCGGATACCTTCGCCTGTCATAAAGGCGAATCATTCCGAGGGCTTCCATAATTTTTTGCTCGCGCCCCCGTGTATGAGGGGCGCATAATTTTTTGCTCGCACACACGTAAGGAACCGAAATGATTGATTTTTTTATTGCTGCCGGTATTTGGATGCTCACCGGTTTCGCGATTGGTTTCTCCGTGGTTTACATTGGCGACAAAAAAACCGATTAGTTCCGAGGGCTTGTAAAAAAAATACTTCAAGACCTTTACTCGCCCGCAACCGTTCTTATTGTTTGAATGTAACCGGGCAGCAAGCCCACACCCCACAACGGAGAAACCAAATGGCTTTCGGCAACCGCATGACCCTCGGCAAGTCCAACTCTCAGCGCGTAGAGCGCACCCGTCGCAACTTCGGCCAGCGTTTTCACTCGCGCCCGATGCCCGTTCAAATCCACCTTCGCGCCTGGACGCCGGAAGGCGAAATGGTTGGTGTCGCACAACGCAACGATGAGTTCATGGTCGGATTGTTCGACCAGCGTGAAAACGCTCTCGCCCCGCCTGTTTGCTTTCATGGCTCACAGGCTCGCAGTCAGGCGGCTAGACTCGCCAGCCAGTTGACCGGTCGCAAGGTCAGCTTCTAACGACGCAAACATATCAACCACTTACACGGGAGTGTAAAAGTGCTTTGAATCCAGGGCGTTACGCAGACTCGCCCACTGTATAGGCCGAAACCGGGGACGTTCCGACTCAGCGTCCAATGCCTAATGTTTTCAATGAGTTATGGCAGGTGTGTAACGCTTTACGCAGCCTGCCTCAATCATTTCAAGGGGTTAGCCCAGGTGCGAATGGTTCTACGCACCAAGTTGGGAAGCATAGTGCGCACTGGCGACGCTAACCCCTTGAAATGATTGAACACACGAAGTTGGCACAGGACTTGCATATATATAGGGTACACTTTTCGCGTTTCGAGGACGAGGCGACCCTATGACAGCATATATACAAAAACCGCAATCATTTCGAGGCCTTAAAGGAAACAAGGGGGAGGGTGAAAAAACATCCTCTTTGATTCCGAGACCTTAGAAATTATTTTCAGCCAGCCCCTTGTCCAGCCCTAAACGGTTCTTATTATTTAGGTGTAGGACAAACCGATTCGAGGAGAATCAAAACATGACCAGTGCCCTTTTCAGCTTGCTCGCAACCACTCAGATTCTCAGCCGCTCCGCACAGATTGACCTCGTGCGTGAGGCTCAAAACTCCAACGATAACAGCGCTTTGGACGCGCTCATCAAGTCCAATCTGCCGATGGCAGTTAAGATTGCCAAGAAGCACGTCCGAAAGGGCATTGATATCGAGGACTTAACAGCCGAGGCAATCACGGGTATCATCCGTGCGACCGAGACGTTCGACGCAGAAAAGGGAGCAAGTTTCACAACTTACGCCGCGCAATGGATGCGCGCGAAGGTTCAGGAGTTTGTCCAGGCAAACTGTGGCACTCTCCGAGTTGGCACTCGCTCCGCAAAGAAGCTGCACGCAGGACTCGCCCGCGTGCGTCGAGAGTTTGGAAGTGACGTTGATAATGCCACAATCGCTCGCGAGTTGGGAATCGATGAAACGGATGTTGCTGATATCGTTCCGCTTATCAGCTCCCGCGCTACGAGCCTGACTGCGCCCATTGGCACCGATGGCGGCACATTCGGTGACACCCTTGTTTCCAAGAACCTCAATCAACACGAGAAGTTGGAGCGCACTGCTACCAGCGAAGCCGTTGTTGTGGCAGTCTCACAGTTCGCCGATTCGCTCAACGAGCGAGCACGTGCCATATTCATGGGCCGTATCCTGGCGGATTACTTGGGGAATGAGAAAGTGCCGGCCACCGATTTCGGTGTCACAAAGCAGCGTGTCGGGCAGATTGAGAAGGATTTGACCGTCAAATTGCAGCGGCACTTCACCGCATGCGGTCTTGGGCGCTAACATGACGAAACCACTAGAGATTTTGCCGGATTCGTTCGAGGTATCATCTCAGAAAAGAGTTAAACACACCGTGGCACTTCTCATAATCCTATGTGCCAGTATGTTTGTCGCTCTCTGGGGTCTGACTGTCATTTAACTCCTGACACTTTCTATTTACTATGTGAAATGGATTGTGCATTATGTAACCCACAGGGATGAAATAGCTTTTTTCAAATGCGTGTTCAAAGAGAATGCCCTTGAAATGCTAAAGGATTTACTGGCAATGGGATATTGCTGCTGGATTACCGAGGATGAATCAGACTGATGGGTATGTTTTGTAACTACCCGCAACCCTTTGGGAAAGCCGGCCCTGCCAAATAGGTAGATTGACAGTCCCACAAACCCTATAACAGATAGAAACTTTGTAAGCCTGCGGGATTGTTACGACTTAGTATAGGCACCCGAAGGCAAACATAAACTCTTTACCATGTCACTTGCGTACCTATATTTTAAGTGACAATAGACAAAACACGCTTTTTCAAAAGCGCAGTAAAATCACGCAGTTAGTTTAACTTGCTCTAGGTCTACATAGAATGGCAACCCCCGCGCTAATCAAAGTTATTACAATCATATTGGCATGCGTTGGCTGCTATTTTTGCGGCTATTTGCATGCGAGGCAGGATGATCGGTAGGTATCCAGAAGACAGCAATATCATTGACTTTAATCAGATAAAGTTGCTAGCTATGATAGAAGAATATGCCAAGCTAGGGCGCGCCGATATGGCAGAGGCCATATGGCATGCGCTAGATTCATATATGGTTGGTGATATCGATATTGTATTCAAAAATGGCATGCCATATGTCCTTAAAGCCGACAAAACACTCGACGAAAAAAACGAGGAATAACGCCAACATACCCCCCCCTCCCCCGGGGGGAGCCGAATGTATGTCGCAGTATGTGCCACCTGTCAAATGCGGGCTTGATCGCCGTGCACGATATATAAAAAATTTCTATAGATTTTTTATTGCCAATTTCACTAATTATAATGATTACAGGGAGTTTGTAATGTTTGTAATTACCGATATGTTAAAAAATATTGAGATCGCAGCCTGGTGCTGCGGCTTTTTGTTTATCTTGTTTGTGCTTCTTCTTGGCCAATTCTGAATTTGCTAGCCTATATATGGCATGGATCTAGTTAAGCAACATTATACCTATAAAGCAACGTTAATTCGTATCGTAGATGGTGATCTGATCGATGCTTGGATCGATTTGGGGTTCAACATAAGCATCCGTCGTAGAATTCGTTTATGGGGCATATGCGCGCCTGAAATGTGCATGAAAACCGTTGTGCGTTTGCAAGATATGCTCGATCAAAGCGGTGACGTCTTCATGCTGCGTTCAATTGGCGTGGATAAATATGATCGCTGTTTGGGGGAAATATATATCCAGGATATTAATATCAATAAGCAGCTTTTGGCCGAAGGATTGGCGGAAGTTTACAAAAGCTAACCAAAAGATAATTTAACACCTATATAATAATATGATATTATCGATTTTATCTATTTTATAAGGAGGTTTTCTATGGAAAGCTTATTGGTACCCGCCCTCTGTGGCGTTGTCGGCGTTGTCGTCGGCTGGGTTCTAGCTAAGAAAAACGTTGTTTAATTAGCTAGCTAAAACTGACTCTCTGGTGGTTAATATCACTAGAGAGTTTTTTTTTATTTGTCTAGAAGATTATCAAGTATTATAATTAATACTGATGCTGCGAGGATGCACTGAAATCCAAAGATCATTGTATCGACATGATTCATACTAGTAATTAGAAAAGGAAAAATTTGGGAAAAAAAATAAGAAAATTTTCGGTTCGGGGCACACTATTTATAATCACGGGAGTTTAGAGTTTATAATGAAAGTTACAAAATCACAACTAAAGCAAATTATTAAAGAAGTAGCGCAAGTTACTGTAGATGAAGGCTGGTGGCCTTTTGGTGGAAAAGATGAGGAGCCGGAACCAGAAGCCGAGCCCGAGGCCGAGGTTGACGAGCGCGGCGCGCCGCTGGATGGGTATCCCCGGGCCCAGGAGGATCGTCATTGGGGTTTTCCTGCTATTTGGGTCCAGTGGATGCAAGGCAGCTTCCGCAAAGGTGAGGACGGTGAGTACGATAAAGAAGCTCTACAGAAACTCTGGAAATGGGGCGCCGATCCGGTTCATGGTGCGCGCTGGAAATGGGATAACGAAAAAGAAGGATATGTTGCAACGGGCTTTCAGGCGCCGGCTGGTTTTGGATCTATGTGGGCTGCGCTAGTGCCACAGCATGGTGAAACTGCAAAAAAAGCATTTAAGAGATGGGTACATTGGAACCGGAAAAATAAAAGAGATCTTGAACAGCGCAGAGCCGAGCGCGAAGAAGAAGAGCGGATGAATCCCGGCGGGGATGATGGCGAAGAATATGAATGGCGCGGTGGTGATATGCGTACAAAACGCCAAAAAAGCGCTTCATTGTTCGAAAATAAAATCTCAAAAAAACATTTAAAACAAATTATTCAAGAAGAGTTATCACAAGTTTTGAATGAGGGCGACGTCGATGCTAATGCAGACGTACCGCCAATTAGTGACGAGGAGCGTGCGCAAGAATTATTAAACCAGTTCAAGAGCCTGCTTAAGCCCGAAGAGGAGCAAATCGAAGGATCGTGCGGTACGTTTTTGCGCCAATTGGCAGTTTTATCCGATCGCGTGGAAAACCATGCGCCGGCCGACGGTACCAATATTAATCAATGAAAATAACAAAACAACAACTAAAACAGATCATTAAAGAAGAATTGGCTAATCTGATAGAAGAAGATGAGGATTCTGTAATGTCTGTGAAGGATATGTATGATGGGCTGGTAAGTAGTGCGCCAGAAGGATCCATCGAAAAATTTGAAGATGACAGGCGCGCCTATTCAGCCGAAATATATGGTCCCGAAGATGAGAGAACTACATGGACTTTCTTGGATGCTCTAAAAGCGAGATATAAAGATATTTCCCCAACCAAGGCTGACTATAGAAATATTTTAAATCAGCTGCAGCGGATGGATCGCGGGCCGGTAGTATATGAACCTGAAGGTAGAGGATAACCACAATGAAAATTACAAAAGAACAATTGAAACAGATTATTAAAGAAGAGCTAGGCGGTGATTATGGCGTAGCAATGCAAATGATCAATAAGTTTAATAACCAGACCCATTTTGGAGATGTAGAGGCGGATCTTCAGGAAGATGAAGACGGCACTATATTATACAGGGTTGTAATAAGTATGGGCACTAAAGAAATAGAAAATCTTGGTAGCCAAGTTGGATTAGAAAGGAATATACAATCAAAAATTAATCAACTACAAAGCGAACTTTCAACTAGGGTTGATGTTTTCGGGGATACAATTCAAATCGAGCTGCAGCCTAAAGTACAAGGAATTGAAAACTTACAATCTTTCTTAAATGATGCCTCTTTGCTTTCTCATGAGATAGTCGGAGGAGACGTTGCACAGTCAGATTTATCAGGAGTAAAGGAAAGTAAACTGAAAATTACAAAAGAACAATTGAAACAGATTATTAAAGAAGAGGTTGCATTATTGGTTGAGGTCGACGGTCCAGGTCGACGATCGCAGCTAGCACAAGATATCGCCGCACACCATGCGCGCCGTGGCACCACTCCGCAGCGATCGCCCTTTAGAGATGAGGATCTCCGGAGGGCGAAAGGCGAACCATCTGCCGAGGATCCTGAAGCCAAGACAATGGAAACATTAATGGAAGCGCTTCAAGAACTTCTAGAAAAATGGCCGGCATGTAAAGACGAACCAGGTGGAATGGCATGCCGCTACCATAAAGACTTGGAAGAAGTCATTATAGAATATGGTGGTTTAGGGTGTGGACCTGGTGCGCACGATGGAATTCCACGAGAGCTTCGAGAGGAGTGACCCGAAGAAACCAGCGATCTTTAAGTTTTAAAGACTAATTACAGGCAGAGAGATTTTTACAACAAACAGAGGATACTAAGCCATGGCAGTTACAGTCACTAATCAAAGCAACCCGCTGGCCACTAAATTGGTTCAGGATACAGCAGCAACTAGCACTGCGGTCGACCACACAACAGGCGCTAGCGGTACATTATATATGATCGAGATTGATAATTCAAGCTATAGTACTGCTGTTTATTTTAAGGTTGCTAATGCTACCACCGCGACTGCCGGCACGACTGCTGCCACTATGGTATTCCTTTGCCCTGCTAGTGTTAAGCGAAGCTATGCATTTCCAGAAGGAATCGCTTTTGGTGCTGGATTTAGTCATTGGTGTACAACAGGCGCGGCCGAGTCTAATACAGACGCCCCCAGCACCCCGCCTACTGTGCGATACGTAACCAGCTAATTATTATAGGAGATTTTAATGAAAATCACAAAAAAACAACTAGAAAAAATTATTGAAGCTGAGGTTCGCGAAGCTTTAAATGAAGGGGCCGGCCTAGGTACTAAAGCTGTTAGTGGATTAAAACGTCTTTTGAATATTCCAATGGTTACTAAATCTCTGGAAGGCTTAAAAGATGTTCTGGACGCTCAAGGTGATCCTGGCGATCCTGCCAGGAAAGAAGAGGTTGTAGCCCTTCTTAATATGTTAGGAATTAATCATCAAGATTTGATGAAAATCTTAGGGGCGACACGAGTAGAAGATGCATCTACAGCAGAGGCGCCTGTAGCTTCTCCAGAAGAAGGATAAACTAAGATCTCTCCCACTCCCCACTCAATAATTTAAGCCATAGATCCCAAATACAAAAAGCAAAGATCAAATATACCACTGGAGACATTAATGTTTCTTGTGGTGTTTCTTTTTGTGGTGTTTCTTTTTGTATTTGGGTTTTTGTTTTATGGCTATTATTCTTGGTTTCGTTTTATGAGATAAAACCACTGTTCCATGATGGTGTTTTCTTATTCTTCTATGTCGATGTCTCTTCGTCTGCCTCGGAAAATATCTTTTGGCTTTTTGATGTGGCTGAACTATAATATAGTTATAATCCGGATACCAATAATCATATTCGTGATTATAATATGAAGTTTTATTCACGAAAGGATTTTTCTGTACAGTGAGAAGGCATCGATTTTCAATATAATCTTTTTTAAAAAAGAAGTAGCTTTTTCTCAGTTCTTTATTATTGAAGAATAGAGTTTCATCTACAATATCATAATGTCCTTCTCGTATTTCACATGCCATCATATTTAAAATATATACGTCATATTGCGGAGTATTTAATAATTGATTTCCCGCAAAAGAATATATATTGTGCTCGTAAAATTCGTCTGTTGTGACTTGATAAGTAACTGTTGGATGTGCTGTCAACAACATTAATGTTGATATTAATAAACTGTTCATATTTTAACCTTTAGCAATAATATAATTACGCTTGTAGAGAAATAAAATAAAAAAAATGTCTTTTTTAGGCAAAACTAATCCTATACTTTCAAAAGTATGAAAGCGATCGTCGAAATTTAATTGTTAATTTTACTTATACAATTTCCAATCATCTTTGGTGAAAATAGTCCAGGCGTAGCCGACATAGCCACCAAATACAGCGCCCAAGAAAAAAGACATACAAATCCTCCCTGTAGATACAGTAGTATATTGATGAAATTACCATACTTTCATACAGCAACTTCTAATATAAGTATATTTAAAATTACTCAAAAAATCAATTTAAATTTTTTTTATATTTTGGTGTGTCCACGATTCGAATTTTCCGGTATTATAACAAAATATTTTATATACAAAATCATTTAATTCTTTATCAAAACCTAGACGATAGATTATAATACCTTTTAAGCGCGGTTTTCTTATATAAGTAAAATGTTCTACAAGATCGCCGGGTTCGTATTCTTTAATTGAGGGTCCCATACAATAAATATAGCGTACTATTTATAAGTATCATGAGAAGATTACGACTTGTGCCGGATGGTGACGATAAGTTTCAAATTTTTATCCCTGGTGACAATGGAGATTATCCAATTGGTTCGGTAGATCAGCTTCTTTTTTCAAATCCACCGAAATGGAAAATAAAACCTTATTTTATGACTCGACTAAAAGATGATGCTATTTTTAAACAAACATTTGATGATTCTATGGAAGGTGCGCGATTATTAGCAGATCTTTATATACATATTGAAAAAATTTCTAAAATGGAGATTACAGAGCCTTTTGAATTTCTTTTTCTAGACGATAGTGCCGCCGATTAACCAGCATTACTGCTAATAAGTTCTAATTTTTCAATAGATACGATTACTGGCATCGCCCAACGCAAAGCTATTTCTTCATTTAGCCACCTGATCTTATATTTATTCAGACCTAGGTCTGCTGCGATTAATCCATGTGGAATATCATTTTGATTTGCTTTATCAAAGCCTTTTAATTTTATTAAATCGCCAACATTCATATATTATAATTATAATACATTTTGATGAGAAGTAAAGCCCAAAACTAATTACTTGAAAGGAGATAAAATGAATATTGGACCTATTAATGGCGCCCTACCGTCAATGCCGAGCGCAAATACACAAAATGTAACGCCGGCACAACCTAATGGCGATGCAAACGGTGGAAATGTAGGAATTCAACAAAACAATGCTGATGTTTTTAACAATGACAAAGAAATACCCCGGGGTGCACCGGAACCACTTAAACAAATGTCAACTTCTGATTTTTTAACGCTTCATGAAACGTTTCAAGGGGAGAACGTAATGGATAAATTAGAAAAAATATTTGAAGCTATATTGGCGTTAAAATTATTGGAAAAAACGGTAGAAAATGTAAATAAATCGATTGAGGAACAAACATCAAAAGGAGATGAATGAACTGTGTCACCATTTTTTGAGCCTCATTATTATTCGGAAGAAGAAATAAAAGAGCTTTTAAAATTGGCGATGACTAATAAATTTAATATTTTTTATGATAGAAATAAAATTGTTGTAAATTTATGTAGAACTTTGTTAAAAGAAATGGAAAAAAATGAAAAATAAAGATAATATTGATTTATTTGAGGCTTTTGAGGAACTTCAAGATGAAATTGAAGACTTAGTAGAGGAAAATAAGAAACTTGTCATAAAAAATGAAGATCTTCAAGATGAAGTCGACTCATTATGGGCCATGATGGATGAAATAACCAAATCTGATATAGAAAATTTCTCTCATATCCTCGATGAAATAAAAACAGATGTAATTACGCGTGCTTTAATGATTTCTAAGAAAAAAGTCGATTGCTAGGAGGGTCTATGAGGTGAAAAAACTTAAATTTTGTATCTTTTGTACAATTTTAGTTATTTTTTTGTTAGGGGCTAAGTTGACAGCTGCAAAAAAGCCCCTAAAAAGCAAATTTTATGATTTTAGTGAACAATTAATCGATGGAGAAGTAAAGAAACCAACAACTTTATATACAAATGCGCGCCAGCAGGTTAAATTTGATCGTCTTTTGCGTTTAAAAAAGAGTTTTTTGCCTCGATTGTTCAGAACAGCCAAAGAAAAAGTGTTTAAATAATTAATATTAGCTTTTTTGAACCAATTCATAGGCTTTTTTTGCAGCATTAAAGAGTGAATCCGTTATTTTATAACCTTTTTCACCTATTTCATCAATATTTAATAGATAATAGGCCGAATGTTCGGTACTTAGAGTGATCTCACCTTGCGGTAAGAGGGCCCAAAAGAACAATATACCATCATCCTCGTGAATTTTATGATATTTTGTTACAATTAGGCCAGTTTCTTCTTTAATTTCACGCATTAAACCCTTAAGTGGACCCTCGTTGTGTTGAATATGGCCCCCGGGGAGGTCTAATTGACCCTTATAGGGTATTGTATTGCTTACCAATAGCAGTATTTTATCACCGTTAAACAGAACAGCCTTTGCAATTTGACTACTATCCTTCTGTTCATTGATAAATTTAAACCATTTTTTCGTAAAATAACGCATTATTCCTTTAAATCATTAAAAATCTCACCACATTTTATACAAGACATCACCTGAACTGGAAAAACTGCTTCTTTTCCTGTTGGAGATACAAGCGGACTTATCCTTTTTAGTCTAATAACAGGCTGAAAGTATATATTTTCGCAGCCTTCACACTTAAAGTCCTCTGCATTGTTGATATCTAGGTTCATTTTTGGTTGATTATTCATTTTTACCTCGCATAATCTCTTCTAATTGTTGTATTGTATCATGAATTGACGTATGAAGTATAGCAATCCCACCATTTTCTTCCCATTTTTCAGTGTATAGAGCAAAATCATCAATTAAAACGCAAGGTTTGCCGTTTTTTGTGGCCCAAATCTCTTTTTTTCCGTCTAATGGAAGCAAAATATCCTCATTTTTGGGATTTGGACGCAAATATCGCTTAATCCAGTCTTTTTTACCCTCTGCTGAGGCCTCATCCCAGGGGTGTGAGAGGACTTTTGCTCCTCCAAGGCTGCGCAGGTATGTCCAGAGGGGTAAAAGGCCGGGAAGGGGGCTTAAATTGGCCCAAAATGAGCGATTATCACCCAATAATTGCCGAATCCAGACCAAAGCCTCTTGAATTTCGGGATTTTCGTGATCTTTTGACCATTTCCAGCGCATTTTGATGATTTTTTCAAGGTTTTTGCGTAATTTTGGGTCTTTTGCCTCCAAATACACACCATTATCGAATAAATCGACCAAAACACCGTCCATATCGCAGTAAATTTCGTATGGAAACGGCTTATTCTCGTTATTTCCAGTCATTTATAGTAGTTTTTGCTGTTGTTTTTCCATAAAAATAGGTAAATCTTCAGTATATACTATAGTAACCGCGTTGTTTTCGTCAAGTAAAAAGTGTTCTTTTTTGAATTCTGAGAGTGGAATTTGAATGATAACGGGCTCCCCGCCGTGCTCTTCGACGATTTTGAAGGCACTTTCCTCTGCCAAGCCGTAATTTCCCCATTCACTCGGGGCTTTTATGCCATTTTCGGTAATTTCTTGCTGAAAAGTGGTTGAGGTTCCAAAATATAAAGATTCTTCCAAATCAAAACGTTTCCATGCGTCTAATGTTTTTTGAGTTTTTGCGAGAGATTTTTTTGCCGGCGCAGTTCTTTTTTTAGCGGCTTTTTCCGCAGCTTTTTTGTTTTTCTTTTTGTCTTTATCTTTAGCTAGCCACTTTCGCCAATTTTCAAATAGGAGTTTCATATTTTAAATATCCGCATGTTTCACAAATCCATAGCCCATATCAATAGCATCTTGTTTAGATCCTCTGATCTGTGTTTCATTTGTATTGTATTTTTCTTGTATTTGTCTCATAGTTATTTCTGGAAGCTGTGGGGTCGGGTCTCCTGGAAAAAAAGTCCATACCTGAAGTTTTTTTGGATCCTCTCTGGATGGTCCTATTAATAATGTAGTATGCTGAACTCCTCTAGTATTTTCAGCAATATTTGCCACCACTTCTGCTAAAACTTCGTTCTCTCCAGTTTCTGGATTTGGCTCTTTTGTCATAGCCTTACCCCCATGTGCCGGCTGAAACATTATCTCATCAGGAACAGCAGAATCTGTTATTTTGGCAATACCTAATATACCAGGAATAGTAGCTTTAAATCCATGTGCCGGCGAAGAAATAGCAGGATGGTCATATGGTTGCCATGGCGCATTAACCAGATCCTCAATGTTTACAGGTTGAGAAAAAATACTTCCTGCTGATTCGGGCCCTCTTGTTCTTTGTTTAATCGAGCGCGCGAGATAATCTGGATCTGTATTCTCAAAAGCTTGTTTAACAACAGTAGATGTATTTTCATTTAAATACTTACGCCAATTTTCAAACAGGAGTTTCATTTTTTAAGTACTTCTTCAACTTGACCACATACTTCGAATACATCAATTGGCTGAAAATCTTCTTCCATAAAATTATTTGACATCACTGGTTGTCCCCCTGTTTCTGGATTTGTAGCGATTGTAATATGCGGTAATCCTTTGATTTTCATTGGTATGGGTAAATCACCTAAGCTTACGCGAGCTGTGACAACTTGTTCATTTTGAGCGACGCCAACAACCTTTAAACAGCCGCTATAATCTAACCATCGCGATGGCAATCTACGCTTCATTTCTGGCGGTGGTATAATCGTCATATGGTGGGCATATGTTTTCCATCCTTCCGGTACATATTCTAAAAGTTTTGAATTATCTTCTAATACAAAAGCTGTGTATGAAACATCTTTGGTTGGTGTTCCAAGAGATATCTCATTTAAATATTTCCGCCAATTTTCAAATAGGAGTTTCATACATCACTCCCCTTACTTCTCAGAAATTCTAGATCTTCTTCTGTTACTTCGCCGCCATGTTTCTTCCAAAATTCTAAGTCTTCTCTCATAGCATATCTTATAAGGTGTGTATAATCATCGACATTTATTACTTCAACGTCGCAGGGTGTAACAGGCCCTTTATCTTCTTCAGAAACCCACTCAGGGCGATCAGAAGGGACTCCAGTATTTCGAAATGTTTCAGCAGGCAATTTATATAAATAAATTTTCTCTCCTTTTCTTATCTCTCCATTAATTGATACCAATTCATCGCCGGCGGTGGGGTTTAAAAAGACCTTGGGCCAGCTTCCATCTGGCTTTCTAGCTAAGCCGGCAGGAATAGTATGCTCTTTATTGGGAAATGCGTATATTGCTATAAGATTTTGTTCTGGATTGCCGCTAATATCATGAGCTTGGCGAGGTTCTAATGGCCCATCAATTTTGCGTATAGAAGCATGCCATACTACATCATCAGGACAGCTACCTTGAGCCTCAGTCAAATACTTCCGCCAATTTTCAAATAGGAGTTTCAATATTTTTCTCCTCTAGAAATAACGGGAATAAGCCTACTAAACACCCTACAACAATACCAATAACACTAGCTTGTTTGTCTAGAAATCTCATCCATAC
>Ga0080013_1002694_pt1 | contig 20254 bp, 14 predicted proteins | sample ETNvirenome_6_85_FD_69236 | JGI IMG/M metagenome (GOLD analysis project Ga0080013, IMG submission 69236) | Marine viral communities from the Pacific Ocean - ETNP_6_85 (SPADES assembly) (version 2) | ecosystem: Environmental > Aquatic > Marine > Oceanic | place: Pacific Ocean | collected 2013-06-19 | reverse complement strand
AAGCTTGTTGATCTTGTACCACATTTCGTCAAAGTCTTCCTTTGATGTTGAGTATAACGTAAAGCCTACTCCCACTGACCTTGTTGTTCCTTTGTACACTTGAACAGGATCCATTCGTCCGTATCCATCTACTGCTGTGTATGCAGGCTTTATATTGTCTGTTAGTGTTTTTAAGAACGCATGGAATGATATTACTTCATTTGTTCTTAGATCTTGTATATAAAACGGAACATACTCAGCGTCGAGCCTGTCTTCAAGCCTAGCAACAACATCATTATCTATTCTATTAAACGATCCGTCGTGTTCTCTATCAAGATAAGTATTCTTTACTAAGCCAGATGCTAGCATTCCTCTCGCAGGATTTGAACCGTCAACGATTGTATTTAAGTCGACAGTTGCTTTCACAACATTTCTCGGTAGTAGATACATTGAAGGGACACTTGACTGTCTCCACGCAAGGCTTAACGGATTTGTTGTATTTGTCAAACCGGTATCTCTACTTTTACCCACTCTTGTTGCAGGCGTTGATGCCATCCCATCGACATCAAAAGGTCTTCTTACTGAAAGATTGTGAGTTTTTGAACCGTTGTTTGTTTTGAAAAATATATCACCCACAGTTGCTGCTGCATTTGCAAATTGAACAAGCTTATTTGATCTAACGATATCATATATTATAGAAAGTTGTTCTGAGCTATCAGACTCAAAACTTTCCATATTTGAAAATGCACTTGATAGGTTGTCGTAAGACTTAATAATCGATGAAGCAATTGACAACCAATACCCGGGTGCTTGCATAATATGCTCAGCATTCTTTGATGTTTCTAGGGAATCTCCGCTTGTTCCAAAAAACACTTCAATTCCTTTCTCAAAACACTCAGGATATGAGTAATCTGTTCTTACAAGCACAAGTTTTTTAAATATGTCTAGGGAGTATGTGTTTAGTTGGCTGTATGCTCCAAGAAGATACGGTCCGGGACCTTCATATGACTTATCCTTTGAAGCAAAATCTCCTCCTGACTCAGAGACTTTTTCTAAATCAGAAAATCTTATAAAATTTGAAATCTGATCCATAAAATCAACAGTTATTTTTTTTAAAGCGAGACAAGCAATAGAGGCTTGAATCTTGTGAGCTTTTCTATTTCTGCCATCAAAATGAAGTGACGGGTTGTATGTTGCACCATATGTTTTAGATGAATCTGCATCGGGATCAGCTGGTAGAAAACTTCCCTTTCCGTCTCTAAGAGATCCGCCTGTTAAATCTTCAGGGGATCCAGCAGCGTATTTTGCACGGGACGCTCTAAAATTAACCTCTTCAAAAGACTCAGCAGCGTATCTTGTAGATGCTATATCTGCAGATGCTATCTTTTTTTCAATACTCTCAACACCCTCTGACGAGCCGGGGGTGTCACTTACATCGTAGCCTGTTATCTTGTAAAGTATCGAAGCACCTACCTCTTTGAGTTCATCTATTGATACTTTCCCTTCATGCTTGTCAAAGTTTCCAAAATTTCGCTGATAAAGAAATGTCCCTTCTTCAGCATCTTTTCCTTCAAAATCTGCGTTATCAGTTCCCTGTGTTACAAAAGCTGTCTTATTTGAAACATTTGCAAATCTATTGTTGTTAGCTAACACACTGTGTACTGCTTGAACAACTTGACTTTCATCGCCTTCTGTTGATGGTAGCGTTATTCCTTGATTTTCTCTCTGTCTTCCTTCAACTTTCTTAAGTAAGTCATGACTATGACTCCCATCGCCTGTTTTGTCAAGAATATCTGAGATAGGTGTTCCGGCTTCATCAAAGTATTGACTATTTGAATAGCTCTCTAGCGAGTTTGATAGAGTGTCTCCATGTTCAACAAAAACAGACTCAGCGCCCTGTTCTTCAGCAAGGACTAAACTGTCACCCCTATTTGAAGGGGCAGCTTTCTCATTTCCAGGTGATAACCCATATATGTTTTCTGCGTTCTCAACGATATAGCTTAGATAGTCTCCAAGCAGGCCTTTGCCTTCTGTGTCTAAATCAAGCAGCTTCTCACCTGTCTCAGCATCAGTGCCTATGTCTACTTGCTCTTCTCTGCCTACAGTCCCTTCTTTATCGTAAACGTAAGACACAGAATCTGTCGGTAAACTTTTTGAATTTAAGAAGTTTTTAAGCGTTTCTCTAGACATCACCCATTCCAATTATCTCTCTAATCTTTGTTATAACTATGTCTCTTTTCTCTTTGTCAGACTCAATTTCTTTTAAAAACTTATACACAGGTTCTGACTGCTTAATAATATCAGCAACGTATTCTTGCATTTCTTTTCTTTCATTTTCTGTTAGATCAATAGACTCAATCATTCTTTGCAAATAATCATTTAAATTTTCCATAATTTACCTTACTAATATTAGCTTGCCTTTACTTCAAACTGAACTGTCCCACCTGCCCCTCTCCAATTTTTCATTGCTGTTGCAAGTACGTCTGTATCTAAGTTAACTTGTGTTACCTGTGTTACTTCTTTATCGAGTACTTCTTTTTGTTTTGTAGCTACTTCATCTAGCTTTTGACCCACAGCATCGATCAACTCTGTATACTTTGTCTCTGATGTTTTTATTAGAGTTTCTGTTTGTGTTTGTGAAGCCTTTAACTCATCAATAACCTGACTAGTCGGTCCTGAAGATCCCACTGACACTTTAACATTTTTTCCGCCGCCTAGCATCTGAATGAGGGGGTTATCGCTTTCTAAAAATTGGCCAGAAAGACTTTCTACAGCTGCTGAGGCTAGACTAAACATTGCTGTTTTGATTCTTTCTGCATTTTTAGGTGATGTTGTCAATCCGTCAAACATTGACAAGATGCTTATCTGGAGAGGGACGCCTAACGCGGGTGATGGACTTTGTGCCTGCAGGTCACTCGGTATTACACCACCGCCTTGGATGTCCCCTAAAAACTCGCCTAGTGCCTCACTTGCTTTCTTGCTAAGCTGTTCTCCAGAATCGGATGGAATCATTCCGTCGACGAGCTTGGGTTCAATCTCTGCTGCAAAGTCTGCTCCAATTCTACCGCCGGCAGCTGTAATTTCTGCTGAGACACCAAGAATCTGGTCAGCTAAGTTAGGAAACTCGAGCGACAATTCTAGCAATTCTACAGATGACAGTCTCCCTGTCCATTCTCCATCCTTTCCAGTCTTTGATTTAATAATTGCATCTATTCTATCGATATCGTCTTTAGTTAGATTTGCCTCCTCTTGGAGCTGTTTGAGCATCGCGATGTTCATTTCTGTGTATACTTCTCTTGAGCCCATGGATGCCCTCATTGACTCTTGAATTGTCTGTTCTACTTCAAGATAACCAGGTAGATATTTTCTAGGCTCGAGCATCATCTTGCTCTTCATTGATTGAAACTCATTACCCACCCGGTAGGCTTCCTCTGCTAGTGGGTCCATGACTTTCTTTTTCATGTATGCAGTCATTTCCTCTTGTGACTTCACTTCAATCGTCATTTGCTCAGTCATTGTCTGGAAAGCCTGTGCTCCAGTCTGTTCCTTGGCCTTGTCAGTCTCTGCCATGAGGTCCATCATCTCACGATCTTCTTGCATAAAGTTTTCAAAATCCTGAATTGACATTCCCATCTGCTGAGATGCTAGTCTCTTCTCGGCAAGTGTCATGTCCTCGACGGCCTTGCCGCTGTCTAGGAATGCCTCTCTCATACGAATCAAGAATTCTTCTTGGTCTTCGTTTGCAAGCATCATCATTTCCATCGCGTCGAAGTGAACACCAAACACTGTTGTCAGATTACCAAGGCTCTCTGCAGCAGTATCAAAGTTCATGAACTTATCAATCATTCCGCCGAAGCCTTGATACGATAGTCCTAGGGTATTTAAGTGACCTGCAATTCTGGCTGCTTCTGCTTCGCTGACATTACCAAAGCGCTTCACATCAGTTATGATGTCGACGATCTGGCCGCTTATTTCCTGAAATGATACCCCTGTCGCTTTTGATACAGCATCAGCATATTTTGTTATGTTAAGGAACATATCATTTGAAGCCTGTCCGGTTAATGCTATTGTTCGTTCCATGACATCAGAAACATCTTGATTAGATATTCTGAGCCCTTTATGGAACATTGACATCCTTGTTGCTTCAGCTTCTGTCATCTTATTGAGCATCAATCCGTGTTGCTGACCTAAATTTTCTCTTACTCTGAGGTAAGAGTCTGACATTTCTTTTTCATTCTTGAAAAACATCTCAGCAGCGTTAACTTGCTGATCATTTCGCTCAACCATGAAGTCTTTATTATTCCCAAGATGAGACTGGAATATGTGGTCTATGTCAGCAACAACTTCTCCAGCAGTTTCTGTTGCAGGTTTAGATATATCTGCTAGGCCACCGAAAGACCGCTGGAGAGGATCGTACTTGCCCTTACCATAACCTGCAATTTCATCGAGAACAGTTACAACAGCGCCACCCATGTACTGAACCCGGCCTAAAGCTGATTCAACTTTTCCTAGGGCCCCGGCTAAAGCGCCTGATGTCATGCCACCCATCCCAGGAATATTAACTCCTCCTGTAGACCCGGGAGTGCCTCCTGTGCTGAGACCACCAACTCCGCCACCTTGACCGAGTTTAGCGACTAGGCCGTCAATCGAATTAGTTTGGGTGCCTATTTTTTTTACAAGTTTCTCTAGCTGTTCGTCTGATATTGTCATTTACAAAAAGCTCCTCATAGAATAAATATCTAAGGGCGAGATTTCTTATTTATCTTTTCTTCAAACTTACTTAAGCTTTCAAAGTCGGGTTTGTCATTGTTGGAAGTTTTGTCCGTGTTGTACATATCTCGCTTTTTGTTAAAATGCTCTGTGAGTCTCTTTAGATACCATCTTCTGTATCTGACAGGTAAACTTCTTACCTCTGTGTAGCTCATATTTAAATGCATTTGCAAAGCGAAAGCTTCTTCAAGAAAAAGCTCCTTCCACTCATGTACTGGGCCAAAAAAACTCCGTTGTTACTGGAATCTGGATATCATTTTCATGTGTACAATTTTTGCACTTATAACTCCAACCCATATCAATTCCCGGTTCATTTTCTCTCATAAACTTTCTCAATGCTCTAGAATCATATGCAGGCATATACTGAATAAAGTGACGAATTTTATTCCTGTCAGTGACTTTATCAATTGATTCAATCGTCAATTCTAGTGCCCCTGTCACAGTTGTGTCAACAAGCGCGTTTAAGTGCTTTTTCATGACTTTTTCTTTTTCATCATAATCGCGTTGGTCATCAACAGTGCCATACTTAAATCTAACTTTCTTTTTTGTGACAGGTAGCTTGAACTCAAATAAATTTTTGCCTTCTTCGATAGGATTGATGCCTAGTCTTTTAATTGCAAGATCAGAAAGAATAACGTCAACTCTATTCATAGTATCACATTTTCTACATGTAGCCTCCACTGGATACTCTGGCCCATAGCCTGTAATCCTAATGGCGATCATTAATGCATTTCTATCGCCCATTGTTAGCTCGCTTGGATCTACATTGGGTTCTGCTATACAAGATGCAATTAGATGATCTAAAACTGTTCCTTCTTTTATCAATGCTCTAGAAGATAAAATATCTTCTTCTTTTGCTGTCATCGCTTTAATTTTTAGTGCTTCTTTTTTGTAGAGTGAACTTTCAGGATCATAAATAATCCCTTTAGAAGGGAGAGGTACTAATTCTACGGGTACTTCCCACCCGAAGTCTTCCTTCATTATATTCCTATTCTCTACATGATCTTTTGCTCGGGCCATACTTCAACTCCATAATATAAAAAATCCCTACAACAATTGTAGGGATTAATATTAACTATGTAAAATTATAAAAATTCTAAAATAATATTAGAACTGTAGTACGCAGTTATCAAACTTAATTGTAAGATCGATCATCATGACGTCGTCACCACCATAATCAAGTGAATTAAAGTTGACACCTGATAGAAACGCGCCCTTGATATCCCAAAGTTCAACAACTGTCCCAATAGGATCAAGCATCTTAAGTTGGATATCTCTCTTGTAGAAGTCTGCGTAGCCTGCCCGTCCTGAGACAGATTCATAGTGTGTTCTAATCCACTCCATGACCTGCTGTGCACCTGAAGGAGCAATTGGGTCGTGAAGCTTTACAGACAAATCTGAAAACTCGAGTTTCCCTGCAATTCTTCTGTAACTGTTAATAAAGTCAATTTTCTTTTCACCGATTGACACTTGTGGTCTTCCTGTTGAAGCAACCAAGAATGCATCAATTCCCTCAATAGCCAAAACCCACCGATAATTTCTTTTGGGCTCAAACTTATTGGGAAGCATATCGGTAACTGAAAGTGTTTCTGCCATTTGTTTCTCCTAAACTTATTAATATATATAACGAACTTTACTACTATAACAACTCTGAGCCTGCATTTGTGACAACAAAGTCTAGAGCAACAAACTCTACTGCTCTTGTGGGCTGGAGGAATATCTTTCCTCTGATTGTATTATTTTCAACATCTGCCTGTGTTGTGGTTGTTGTATCAATAATCACCTTGTATCTATCTACGCCGCTTAGTTCTTGAACTCTTTGGAGGATCGGATTAACCAGTGATGTAAACTTTTCTAAAGTTTCCTCTCTATTGGGTTCAAATAGAAGTGTATTTGCAACATTTCTAACAGATCGTCTAACACTAATTAGGAGTCTTCTTACATTGACTCTGTCTAGTGCTGAAGATGCCTGCAGGCATGTTTTCTGACCCCAGACAGTCAATCCTGTACCTGGGAATGCAGAGATTGGATTGATATCTGAATCGTAAAGATCATCTAAATTTGTTCTATTGAGCTTGACTGAAGCAGTTTCTACTGCAGAAAGTGCGCCTCTTGTAAATCCTGCGGGTGCAAACCATGGATGTCCTATTCTATCATTAAGACCGTAAGCGCCTAAAACTGCGACTGAGGGAGGTACCTGGATTAAAGCATTTGTTGCGGGATCTTTAATTGTTACATCTGGAAAGTATGCCGCGGCGAATGACGTGTCTAGAGCTCTATTCTTAAAGTCTGTTACAGTATTAAGCACATGTGGTTTTTGAACAGAGCTTGTAATGACAGTATTGACTTGATCTCTTTCTTCAATATCCATAATGTACATTGCATCGAATCTTCCTTCAACAGAAGAAATTGCGTAGTCTGTAATTGATGTATGCCTCATTCCTGGTGTTGCAAGTAGTTGAATTTCAACATCTGACTTAGACCCCATTACATCGACTGCTTTTCTAAATGCCGCGACGGACTGTCCTGATGTTCCGCCCTGTGCTGATTCATCGTCCATTTCTCTCTTAGCAGATACATTCGTTAACTTACTCTTGTCAGAATTAAACATGTCTGTTCCATCAAAACCTCCCTGAAGGGGCATTGTGAATTTAATATATTTTCTGTTTCCTGCTCTATCCAAGTCTGTTACTTTGAATTTTCTTGTCTTGTTAGGATGATTTGCTACAATACCACCTTTTCTAATATAAGAAGCACTTAACCATTGTTCGCTATCAGCGAATCCATCAGAAGCTGTTACAACTTGAACTCTTTCAAGTGTGAATATATTATTGTTGAACACGTCTGAGTCTAGAATAGCGCCGTTGGCCATGGCTGCGCCGGCATTGTTACCTACTGAAAATGCTGTTGTATCTTTTCTGTGTGTTGGGAAGTATTTGACAAAAGATCTCCAAGACTCATCAATTAAACCTGGCTTGTTGGGTTCTGTTGCGCTTGTTTTTCTAGTTGTTTGCATTCCCCAGTAGTATCTTGAATCAACTTTCTTACTAAGACCTGTTCCCAAAGCAATCGTGTCTCTATACGGGAGAGGAGGTTCGACAACTCTTGATAGGAAAGAAGCTGACATAAAGTATGTTGCAACATCATTTGTAAGCATTGTGCCAGACGTTACTAAGTGATTAGGACCCCTATAACCCATTGGAAGTGCTTCTTGCGGTACCTCTTTCTTCACCATTTCATCAGACATTTTAACTCTGATGTATCTAGATCTTACTGGATGAGTTCCGTCAACAACAATTTTTTGTGACTCAGAACTAGCATCAAAGTTAAAGAAGATATTTTGGTCACCTACAGCTCTTGCAACATATCTGTCGGACCCAGGATCTAAGCTTAGTCCTCTAAATGATTCTAGTACTTTCTTTTCATCATCAGAATCAACAAACTGCCTCACAACTAGATCAAATTTTCCAAATTTATTTGTGTCTGATGTTGCTCGTGAGATATTCTCGATTGACACTTTGAGCTTCTCTGCTTCACCTTTTCCGTCGTTGAGAGCAACTACTTTAAAAAGATTATATGGCCTATCAAACTCTTGTGATATAACAAACGGTGTAAAAGCAGCTGAGAATCTGTCTTGGAAATCTTCGTACGCAGGAACATTCCCGAATGATGTTGCAGATCTGTTAACTGATGATGTCAAGATGAAACCAATATCTTGCTTTGAGACCCCTGAACCTACTGAATATTTTGCTGTTGCACCTGTACCTGTGACCGCAGCTAGTGTCGGATATATGTCATAATGACTGTATAGATAATGACCCTTTTCTTCAATCTTGAGAGGGTCTGTGTTAAATACATTTGGAAAGTAATTTGGTGCAGTCATATCAAATGATGCAGTCAAGTGTGTTAGATTTGACGCATCACCTTTGTAGCCGTTCATAAGCATGACGAATTCTTTTGTAGTTAGATCAACAGAACCCGTGATTCCACCTGTTCGTCCTGAGAATACGTCATCGCTAGCTGCTGCTGTCGCTGAAACTGCAGGTGCTGTTGTTGTAGCGCATCCGTTTCCGCTCAAGTGAAGAATAACACCACTTGGGGCAAGAAGAACACCACGAAGAATTGGTACAGCGTGATTATTCTCAAAACCTTTTGTAAACGCACCAGCTGTTGCTGATCCAGCGCCGCCGATAGAATAGTTGTCAACATTACTAGTGATTGTTCTATTTCCAGCAGTTCCAGCGACGTTCTGCGTAATTGTTATATTATAGGGATCAGATCCTGCAACTGAACTAACTGTTACTTTTGAAGCAATTGAACTAGCTTCTATTGCAGTCTTAAGGTTATTTATTCCGTGTTGTGCACCGGTTCGGGCAAAAAGAGCTGTGCCTGTTGTACCATCTGTATCTGTAGCATGGCACTGAAATGTCTTTGACGTTCCGTCAGTTGTAACAATTGTAAGTGCAGTCCCGGGTGTCGGTGCGTTTGATGCAACAATATTAACTGATGCTGCTGCGGCTGCAGGATCGCTTGTTTGTATGCCTGCCTCACTAAAGATAGTGCTTCCGTTTGACTCTGACATGAAACATCCAAGAAAGTATGTTCTTCCCTTGTGAGAGCCTGCGCCGGTATTACCATATTTGTTATTTCCAACGTACCCGTTGTCTTGAACTTTTCTATCACCTACTACGAATCCAGCATTTGTCACAACACCCGATGAACTATCTCTCTGTTTTCCGTCACCGATACCAAGAACTCTTATGTATGTGCAAGCTCGTGCGCTCTTGAGCCATTCGCTAACTGCAATTGGTCCAAATTTTTCTCCATCTGCACCACCAAAAATAGACGTAAACTCAGAAAAAGTCGCAAATGTCACAGGAACAAATGCAGGTCCAGAAGGAGATGTCCCGATAATTCCTGCAGGTGTACCTTGCGGTCCTGTTGGTGTAGGACCAGAAAGATCTATCTCTCTTGTGCTGACACCTGCTGATTTAAACGTCAATTCTGCCATGTAAAATCTCCAATATTATTTCCATATTCTTATATATGCCTACTCAAAACTTACGCCTGAATTTGTGATTATAAAGTCAACTGCAATGAATTCAACTGCCCTAGTTGGTACAAGAATTATTTGACCATTTAGTCTATTTTGCTCAATATCTTCCTGTGAGTTATTAGAAGAATCCATAACAACCTTAAACTGATCAACCCCTTGCTGAGATTGAATCACTGAAAGGAGTGGGGTTACTTGAGCAACAAATTTTGCTCGAGTAGCGGGTGTATTCTGTTCAAATATTAATTTGTTTGCGGCTTCTGATACGATTCGCTTTACTTCTAAAAGCATTCTTCTGACATTTACTCTGTCAAGTGCAGATCTTGCCTGTTGGAGCGTCTTTTGTCCAAAGATAACGAATCCAGTATTCGGAAAGCTAGCAATAGGATTAATTCTTGCCTCATACAAGACATTCCTATCTTCTGTGTTGAGTTTAATTTCTGTATTTAATACATCGCCCAAACCCCCACGATTGAATCCAGCAGGAGCAAACCAGGGATAAGCAACAGCATCATTGTGAGCTAAAGCACCAATCGCGGCAATTGAAGCAGGCATATTAACTGCGTCATTGTTCACTGGATCTGTTTTGATAACATCTGGGAAGTAAGTCGCAACATAGTTGTTGTCAATCGCCCTGCCTTCAAACTGTTCAACAGTTTTTCTAACATTTGGCCTGACTGTTGCATCATCATACAACCTATTGCCATCGTCGTCAAAAGCAGCCATGTCCATCAAGTAAATTGCTTTACTATAATCACGTGTTAAATCTGAAACATAATCTGTTACAAAAGTGTCTCTAATCCCTGGCGAGGCAATGATATTGACACGTGTCGCTAGAGGATCTGTCATGATTCTGGCTGCTGTTCTGTATGATGCGATAGAATTATTTTCGATACCTGCACCTGGAGATGAGTCTGATGAAAGATTTTCATAGCCTCTATAGTCACCGGCTGCCTTTCCGCCAGACTCAACTGAAGATCCTTTGTCATTCATCAGTCGCTGGTCTCTGTCTAAGAAGTTTAGTCCATCAAAACCTCCGTACAGCATATTTGTAAATTTAAGATAGTCTGTAAATCTATTAAAGTATGTTGCAGAGTCTGCTGAAACTAGAGATGCAAAACTTAATCTATTTGTTGCTGTTGATGCAATATCATTTAGATCATATCTTGGCGTCTTTGGATTTTTGTCTCTTAAGTATGCTGCCTCTCGCATATGCTCTGCTGCAGAACCTGTTATTTCAGATGAAACTGCTTCATCTAATGTTGATGCTGCTGTTGAGTGATTATTTAATGCAACTCTTGCTAAAGTAAATTTATTATTACAGAATTCATCCGCACCGGATCCAGTATGCAAAGCATCCAGCTTTTGTATTCCCAAGAATTTTCCGTATGACTCAATGAGAGGATTTTTCGTAGAAGATGCATTTGACTGAAGCACTGCACTTCCAATTGTGCCTGTCAGTGGGAGTCTTTCAAACTTAATTCCCCAGAAGTAACGATTGTCTGCAAGTTCTAAGCTACCTGGATGTCCTGTAAAAATAGGTGTTGTACTGTTATTTACTGCGCCTCTTGTTTGCTTGAATCTTAGCGGAACGGGTGGTACAATAGAGTGCGACAAGAATTGAACTACTGTTGATGTCTCTGCTGTTGATGGTAACATTCCTAATCTTGTACTAGTTGAACCAATTGGAAGTGTTGAAGTGTCATCTGTCAAATTATCATTTAACTTAAGCGTGGGCAACCCTCTAAATCCGAATGGCAAGCAAGACTGTGGAATATCTCCGTCTTCAGCGCCTGCACTCATAACAATTCTAACATACGCGGACCTGTTTGGTCGCTTACCTTCTACATTCACTCTTCTTTCAGATTCTGATTCGGCATCAAAATTATATGCTACTTTCAAGTCTCCGACCTTATTTGCAACATAGTTTTCGTCAGCAGGGTTTAATGTACAGAGAGGATACTGTTCATAAATTCTCATGTCCGTGTCGGTATCATAATAGTCTCTAATAAGAACTGAGAATGTCCCGTACGGATCTTTTGGGTTTGTTGAACGTCTAAGGTTTGATATTGAGACTTTTACTCTTTTATTTCCTGAAACTCCGTCATCGAGTGATTCAAAATGGAATAGATCATATTCAACAGAACCATATGGCTGTGATATAAACGACGTTGTTTTTGCTGCTTGGTATCTTGTGTTAAAAGATCCGTAGATATCTCTAAACTTCATGGCTGGGTCCCCGCCAGATGAAGTAGACCCATCAGTACCTGATAGTACAGCAACAGATGTGCTTGTTGCGTGATAGCTTACTTTTGCAACTTCACTTTCAACTGCAAAGTCACCATAAAGAAGGTGTTGCTCAGTGTGAAATCTATCAGGATTAGTATTTAAAATTTTCCCAATATAAAAATTACTTGTGGGATCTAACGACGCAGTTAGAATTTTAATTCCAGAGAAACCATCATCATTTTCAAACTTTGAGCCTAATGCAGAAGACACAATAAGCTTAAACGTTCCTGCTGTATCTGTTCCGTCATATGCACTAATTGTAGCATCATCTCTCTCAAGGCCTGAGCCACCGGGATAGCTGCTGCTATGATTTAAGATCTCGAGTCGGGTCCCTGAAGCAGTCAAGACCATGCCCCTCACTAGCGCAACTGTTGAGCCTCCCGATATATTAAAAGACTGGTTGTCTGTGAAGATAGGATACCCTACTGTCTCAAACTCTGTCGAAACATCGTGAGCAGCTGCGATAAATTGCACTGTGCCTTGATATTTTGATGAATGAGACGGAGATTTTGTGCCTACCAGTCTGAATCCTGCATTTTTTACAGTGCCTTTTGTCTGTGTTGTTGCAATGTCACCGGTTGTTGAATTTGCTCCTGCACCAAGTACTCTGATATACGTAATTGCTGTTTTGCTTTGCAAGAAAGCATCAACTGCATAGGGTCCAAATAGATCCGGATCAAGTGTTCCAAACTTTCTTTCAAAATCTAAGAAAGACCCAACAGTAACAGGAACAAATGCAGGTCCTCTAAGGGAAGTACCAATTACACCTGCTGGTACTCCTTCAATTGTTTTTGTTCTTCCAGATAAGTCGACTTCTTTTTCGAAAAAACCCGGTGATCTGAATGTCTGTTCTGTCATCAATCACTCCTATTTAACATACATAACTATCAACTTCATAACGAAATTTCCGTTGTTTATTATTCGTATTGCCTTTCTATTTTCTTAACTATCAGGGCAGAAGCAACAGTTTCACCAGTTCTTTTATCTCTACTTAAAACTTTTGAAAACAAAACCTCTTCCTCCCCTGTAAATGGGTTGATTATTACTTGCTCGATATCTTCAGAAGTTTCACCTCTTTTTTCTGATCGTATCTCTTCAATATTAGTTAAATCATTCAAAACATGTCTTTTTGTTTTTTCCAATTCTCTTTCTGGTTGATTGTTAAAAACAACATTTGCGCTTGGCTCGTCGTAACCAAAATCAATCATGGGAGCTGAAGTATATGCTCTTAAAAGGTTTGGAAGGCCTGGGTGTTTGGGATTTATTATATACCCAGGTACTGTGAAACTCATAGTATGCTTAATAACTCTTTCATCATCTGAATAATTGTCAAAATTTGTGTTACTTGAAAATGAGGGTTTGAAAAATGCGACCAGTTCATATCCGCCGTCTGTTTTCATTGTAATTTCCTCGCCTTGACCTTCAAAGTTAACAATTAATGTCTCAATCATCTCATTTGCTTGTGAAAGATATTGTGTCCAAAAAACAACATCATAAGTTATAGATAAAAATTCTGGATATGGAACTTCTATTACTTCAAAAATATTATTTCCTAAATTAGCATCTAAAGTTATCTTCCCGCCCTGTGATTTGAAAGTTAAATTTTGGCCTTGTCGACGGGATGCAGCAGAACCGGCTTTAGCAATGTTTCCCGGGACGATGTCGCTTGATAAAAAATTTCTTCTAGATGATACATTTTTTTGATTTGTCAAACCCATCTTATTAATGACATTCTGATAATTCCTATCTCTATCACCTAATCTTTTTTTAATTGTATAGCTTGGTTGTTCTCTAAAAGAGATGGGAGTCTTTTTTCCATTCATTTCGGCAGAAAAATCTATATCTCCCCTCATTATAGAAATAATTGGCAAAATCAAAGCATTATTTTTATCTCTAATCGGATTTTTTCTTCTTGTTAGCGCGAATCTTTCGCCAGCGGCGAAAACAACAGGGACTTTCTTTGCCTCACCTTTTTGTGTAACTTGAAAATTAAGTTTTTCATCAAATAGTTTGAATACTGCCCTGTCGATATCTTCTATGCCTATTGAAGGAAATTCGAAATTCTCAGGAGCATTATCACCTTCAAACTGTTTAATGATTTTATTTCCTTTTTTAACGGGCATTATTCGTCATCTCCGTAAAATGAAGATCCTGATTCTGCTGTTTCCCCTTTAGGAGAAACTTCTCTGGGCTTGGAGATTGGTTTTTCTAAGACACCTTTTGTTTGAAGATCTCTAGAGTCTGCAGTTATGCCCAGCCTGTTCTTGTCATGGCCTCGTTGCTGAACAAATGTTTCTTGGACTGCATCTTTGTCTGTATACTGCTCGTCTGTCGGACCGTGTATCTTTGAAATAAACTGTCCCTTTCTTGACTGTTTCCCTGTTATCGTTACAAATCGCTTGTGTTCTATTTGACCAAAAATGGTATCAGAAGACGGTGCTTTTATAACTTCAAAGAATACTGTGCCGAAAGAAAAGAAATCTCCCTCTAATATTTCAATTCCTTTTTGAAGCAAATCTCTTGACTGGATATAGGCTTCTATAGTAAAATTTTCTTCTGATCCAAATCTAGTTGTTGAAACTTCTTGAGGATTATACTTTACTAAGCATTCAATTTCAATTGGGTCGTCAAATACCTTTTCAACTGCTTCCTCATACACGTCATGAACTTTTGATTTAAGCTCTGAAATTGGGAAATAATAAATTTTTTGCCCAATAACATCTTTGACAATTTCTTTCGAAATATCGTTAATAAAATCAAGTTCTCTTGGCGTTATAAAAAGTCTTCCCACTAGTTACCCCATAAATATTGCTTTGCCATTCGGAACAGGAATAAATTTTAATTGTTTATTCATGTTTTCTGCTCTTAATGACTGCATTTCTATTAGTTTGTCATAAGTCATTGTATCTAACATTTCCTTTAGCGTTGTTATCAGCTTATCTTTATCCTCTCTTCCCTGTGATATTAAATCAGTTCCATTTAGAGAAACCTCAGCGCCAGGAACTGGAATATTTCCAAATTTTGATCTAATTAAACCCAAAGACTCTCTTGATAGAGAAACCGTGTATTGTCTTATCCACTGTCGACCTATAGAGTTAATTCTATTGTATTGAATGTTCCCAAAAGGTATGTTCCCCATGTTTGAAACTCCATAAATTGATGCATCAATATACGAAGGTGATTCAGGATTCGGATATTGGCGAACTCTTAACCATAGAATTTTATTGTCTGTGTTGGGTGTTGGAAACAGCCTAATTTTTGTGCCTTCGACACGATAGCTATAATTTGATCTTCTTACCCTGTTTGATAAATCAAGCTGGCCTGCTCTTAGAATATCTTCAAATACAGGCAATACATAAAATATTGTCTCGGGTGTGAATGATTCAAAGCTAAACTCATTGTTGAGGTAGTTTATTGCAGATGTTGTATCAAAGAATCTATAAGCTGCTTGAGGATTAAAATGAAACACTTCAACAATTTTCATCTTCCCTTGAGTGGCGCTGAATATCGCGGTGCCAGCGTCGTCTTTTAGTTCCGAATACATATCGTAATCTTGCTGGCCGTTTTTCAATGTAATTGACCCAGAGACCATGTTATAAGAGCCTCCGATGCCGGCTTCCATCGCGTATGGCTCTGCGAATCTCGACAAATACTCAAGATTATCTCTTGGGTACTTTTCTTCACTTCCGCTCATTATTGATCCAGTTGGAAATCCTAAATAATTTACAAGCTGTGACTTTGCTTGATATTGATTTAGTATTGAACTGTATTCTAAAACAGCTTCTTCAAAATTAGCAAATATTTGTTTTTTTGTAAGCTCGACAGATAGAATATCATCTCCCATCTTTCTCTTTACAAATGTAACCATGCTATCAGCATCTGTCCTGAAATCAGATTCACTATCGTATATTCCAAACGGTGTGGGATTTGTTATTTGTGAAAATATTGCCACTGTTTCACCTCATAGCTTCTAATATATACTTTAATATATAGGCTAAAACAACTCGACAAAAAACACAAAAGATACTTTCATTAAAAATATATCTGTTCAACTTTCTTTGTTCTATATATTTTTAAATTTTATTTTAGATGGTTATTGGATGGACGATCCGACAGCACCTATAATCATAATAATGACAAAAAATAGTAGAAAACCCATTGAAAAACAAATTTTTAAAAGATCAGAAAATGTTATGTCTTTTCTTTTGAGCCATCTTAATACTTTCCAGTTTTTCATTAGCTATCGTATTGTCCTGCTAAGATATCACTGCAGCACTCAATGATTGCTGCCTTTGTGATTGGGCAAGAACAACACTCAACTAGACATATAACTGCAGCACAACAGTCTTCACGAGAAACTGTTCCCTCTGATTCTCCACCGAGGCCCATGAGGCCTGCCTGATGGCCTATTCCCATGGCTTCATCAGGAGATAAGTCAGAAAGATCACCTGTGTAATCAAATTCTTCTCTTTCTTCCTGGCCTGTTGAGTATCCGGCTCCGAATGCTGAGTCCTGGTCCATTTCCATATCATGCATATGCATCTCTGATACTGGGCGGAGGTCTTTCATTCCTAACATTTTCATTTCACTTAAAATCATTCTATGCAGATTTTTTCTATCTAACTTCATTACTGTCTCCTAAATTGTCAGCTTTAATAAATATCACCATAAATATCAAAATAAAAAAAAAGACACCCGAAAGGGTGTCTTTAAGTATCATAACACTAATTAAGTATTAATCAATATATCCAGCCGCGTTTCCTGGGTCAGGTGCGATGTCGCCGCCGGCGATTAAACCGTTCGCTCCATGAATCTCAAGAAGCCACTGTGTTGTACTTAATGATGTAAGTTCGTATATGTCACCGATCTGAAAGTGTGTTGCAGCGAGCTTCACCATCGTGTTGGCAGTTCCATTCACACCAACAACAGTCGTGCTTGATTCAACAACAGCCTGTGCTTCATACGCTACATACCTGATATGCTCTGTTGCAGGTTTCGAGCAAACAAAACCCAACAAGCTCCCATACGCTGCAGCGTTGACAGGTCGAACTCTAATTCTTTCGCCGGCCATGGCGGCTGTCGGAAGCTTAAAAGTGTATGCATTGTTATCATCGGCTGCGCCTATGATACCAGTTGCTGTTCCAAAATAAACATCTTCTCCGCTGTTTAGCGAAGTAATCGTGGTGTTGTTTTCATTGGCTGTAATAAGCCTTACCTTCAAGGGTGTAAACTTATGTTCTAGACCTTTTCCTGTCTTTTGAACTAGTCCTTTGGCGTCTGTTATAACTACTTTTGGCATAATATCCTCCTTTGTTCGCAAGATTCCAGCACGCTGGCGAGATCAGCTTACTATGCGTGTGCCGGGCCTAACATTATATATTAATCAATAAATCAACTTTCCACAATTCTTTTCATAGCAGGATTAATTGATATTGCTTCAACTATCTTGTCAAGCCTGGGATCACTGCCGCTTCTGGTTGTGGGTCTTTTTGAAACTTCTTTTTTAAGTGCTGCAACTTCACGCTTGAGTGCAGCGACTTCTTCAACGAGAGCTTCAACATTAACGTCAGATTCATTAGTTCTTCTTGGCATAATTTTCTCCTGTTTTATGCGTTAGTATTAATTATACATGACTAAGTCATTTATTAAAGGTAGTGATGAAAGAATTTGTCATAGTATCGCCTAGATTTTGCAAAGCAGCAAGTGTCTTTATCGATGTTTACGCCATCACTTTGCTACCTTTTATTGTGTGCAAAGAAAAAATGAGCGATGTGTCCCTCAACCACGAAAGAATACATTTAAAGCAACAGAAAGAGCTCTGGTTGCTTGGATTTTACTTTCTTTATATGTTGTATTGGATGAGATTTCTAGTAGAAGGAATGACGCGTGGCCAGGCCTATAGAGTAATACCCTTTGAAGCTGAGGCTTATGATAATCAAAATAATTTAAACTATTTAGAATCTAGAAAAAAGCATGCTTGGAAAAAATACATAAGAACTTAATTATTGCCTATCGCAAAATCTAATAATTTAGATGCACCGGTGACTACATCATCAATCGAGACATTCACAACTTCTTTATGGGTCTCCCACATTAAATGTGATTGATGTTCAAGTATCTCCTTTGACAAAGAAAGTAAGTGAAGTCTGCACTGGACTTCGTCTAATGACCCTTCGCCTTGTGGTGTTAACAGATACTCAATGGTACCTTCTTCTTCTGCAGCTTCTTCGTTTTTAGATTTTTTCCCCATAGTACACCTTTGTTTAGTAATACATTTATTATAAATCACATATAGATTATGTACACAACAATTAAATAAAAAAAGAGGCGACCGAAGTCGCCTCTTAGATATCTGCTATCTACAGGATTAGATTACGTCCATATCCATGCAGGTAACTGTACCGTAGAAGTCAGCACGAACCATCTTCTTGCCGTAGCGAGTCATCACGCCCTTGCGGGGTGTGAAGTCCTCTGGCGCGAAGATCGTCGGAGTGACGATAAGAGGTACGTAAGGAGCGTATACGTAACCAGTCTCAAGGTAGCTACCACCCTTGTACCCAACAAGAACCTTGTTGCGTGGGAAGTAAGGATCCTTATAGACCGTGAAACGGTTGCTCAAGCTACCAATCGCAGCGGCACCGAGTGAGAACGGAGCACCAACCTGTCCGTCACCATCAATCTTAAGAGCTGGCTTATAAAGCACGGAAGCTTCGAAGATTGTTGCAACTTCAGGAGAGACAACGATGAAGTTAGCGGAACCACGAAGTGTCTTTCTGTGGATCTCGTTAGCAACGTCGATGATTGTCTCAACAAGAGTCTCGTACCACTCGCGAACTGTACCGGTGAATGCCGGTCCGGTCTGGAGTGAAGAAGCGAGATTCTGCACTGCTCCTGTTACCTTGTTGACAAACTTACCGGGGCTACGGCTCCAGTAGTAGTTTGCGCCCTTAGCTTCAACGAGAAGATCATTAAGGATCTCGCGGTCGATTTCTAGAGCAATCTGCTCTGAGAGGATCTGAGTTAACTCGACCTCAGCGTCAAGGCTGTGGTAAGCGTTCAGGTCCTGAGCTAGCTCTGGAGACCAGCGTGCACGTAACTTACGTGTGGTCGCTGTGACTGCGAGAGACTCGATCTTAATGTCGATCTCGGGGATGACTGGATTCGGGTCTGTACCGAAATCTGACTCGAAGCTAGGAATAACCAGAGTAGACCCTGCGCCTTCGTCAGTAACACCATCAGTAACTGCATCAGAAATTGCGAATGAAGCTGAAAGAACGGGACCGAGGTCAAAACTAGCTGCTGCATGAGCACCACTCATAACGAGAAGAACGTGTCCGCCACTGAATGGATCGGGTGTCCATGCGCTAGTAGCTGTAGACCAGTCACCAAGCTGATTCAGACGACGAACATTCATAATAGCAGTCCCCTGCTGAACATCAGCGCTAATCGGGAAGAGACCTCCCTTGTTTGTATCGTTTGCAAGTGAAACATCATGGTTGGAGATTGCAAGGGACTTAAGCTGTGTCTTGTCAAGGTTTGCTAGCGAACCTGTGCTAATAACCAAGAAAGAATATGCATGAGTCCCAGCTTCAATCTGACGAGTGAGCTGAGGGTCGAACTGAAGTAGCTTACCGTCAGAACCTGTCGCATGTGCGCCTTGTGTTGCTGTTAGTGTTGAACCGATACCGAAGGCGCCAGAAGCAATAACATCAGATGTCGCAAGACCCCGAACTTGATTGTGAACCTTGGAATAGGTAGTACCAGCAAGATCATACTGACCACCAATAGCTGAAGCACCCTTCTGAACGCCTCTACCATCAGGTGATCCGTAAAGTGAGTCTCCTGCATTGAAAGTTGCAGCAGCCTGACCTGTACCAGATCCGGCGTTAAGATCGTTATTACCACCAACGTCGGTGCCATACGTGTAATCAAGATAGAACAGAAGTCCGGAAGGTAAGCTCATTGGCTGGATGGAAACCAACTCGTTTGCAACTAGTCCGCCGAATACACGACGTACAATTGGGAAAGCGATGTTGGAAAATCCGTTGACGCCTGACGTTGTAGAAACGTCACCGCCACCAGCTCCGAGGGAGTTTGCCTCACGAAGAACCTGTGCTGCCTGATTCTCTAAAAGACGAGCCATAGTCTCGCGCTTGTGCTCGT
>Ga0080013_1002478_pt2 | contig 20260 bp, 37 predicted proteins | sample ETNvirenome_6_85_FD_69236 | JGI IMG/M metagenome (GOLD analysis project Ga0080013, IMG submission 69236) | Marine viral communities from the Pacific Ocean - ETNP_6_85 (SPADES assembly) (version 2) | ecosystem: Environmental > Aquatic > Marine > Oceanic | place: Pacific Ocean | collected 2013-06-19 | reverse complement strand
CAATGATGTATTAGGAAGAATTGATTTTCTTGCACCATTAGAGTCCAGCGGAACCGATGCAATCCTGGCTGGTGCATCCATATGGGGTGAGGCAGAAGATACTTTTGCGGCTGATAATAATTCAACAGGGATTGTATTCGCCACAAACACATCAGCGGCGGCGGCTGAAAAAATGAGGCTGGATAGTTCAGGGAATTTGGGGATTGGAACTGATTCTCCAAGTCATATGCTTGTAGCAAAGGGTGCGGCTGGAACTTCTCCTGTTATTGAGATGATAAATTCAGATACAGAGGATACTGACACAGGTCGTGAAACTTCAATAAGATTTTCAGGTTTTCGTTCAGGTGGAGAAGCCGTAATAAATGCTCAACTTTCTGGTCACCATGATGGTTCAGGGGATGATGACAAAGGTTTAATGTTATTATATACGAATAGCGGCAGTGGTAGTACTGAACGCTTGAGAATTGATTCGGATGGCGATGTCACAGTACAAACAGGCGACCTCATCATGGGTACAAGTGGCAAAGGTATTAGTTTTGCCGCTACAAGTGATGCGGGTGGTATGACAAGCGAGGTTCTGGATGATTATGAGGAAGGCACGTTTACTCCAACATTTGTTTCTTCTGGGGCTACCTTTGGTTATGGTGGGGCTACTGGAGGGCTTTATACAAAAATTGGTAATATAGTATATTATAGTCTCTGGGTGGGAGGAGATTACAGTACTGATGCCTCGGGAGGTACTGCGGGTAATACCTTAAAATTTGGAGGATTCCCTTTTACATCACATTCTACTTCTATTTACGGGGGAGGTACAGTACAAGGAATGAGGAGTATCGATTTATCTCCTGCAACTTACTCTAATTTTAGTGTATCGGTGGATGCTAACTCAACAGAAGCAACTTTCTCGTGTGTTATAGCCGATGGCTCGTATGGAACTAATTTGTATACCATAACTTATGGGGACATACATTCAAGTTTCAAATATGGGTGGGTTAGACTGATAGGACACTATCATATAGATTAATGTTTAATCGCAGAATAATTCAATACTATATGGATTTATAGTTGGAAATGAATACTAAACAAAGGAGTCAAAAATGGCGTTGAGTAAAGAAGTAAAATACGACAAGATTGAAGTTGTCGGTGATTACAAGGCGGTACAATGCCGTCAGGCAACAATCGTGAGCGAAGATGGAGTAGAACTTACAAGAAGGTTTCATCGTCACGTCTTGCATCCCGATTCAGATATTTCAGGCGAACCGCAAGAGGTTCAGGATGTCTGCAATGCAGTCTGGACAGATGAAGTAAAAGCCGCCTGGGCTGAATTTCAAGCCGCCGATAATCCGGGGGAATAACGGGAAACATGGAAGAGCGACTAAAACAGTTGAAGGCTCGCAAGCAAGCATTGGAAATGGAACTCGGTGAGATCAATTTATTGATCAAGGCCTATGAGGACACTATCAAAGCAGAGAAAAAGGATGGCGACGGAGATAATTGACCTAAACAAAAAGCGGGAAATACCGGATCATTTTGCGGAAGTCTTTGAGAAGAATGGTGATATCATTCTGCAACTACCTGAAAGCCTTATTAAAAGAAACGGCTGGAAACCAGGCGATCTATTGGAATGGTCTGATACTGAAGTCTGCACCGATGAAGGTGAGTATGATTCTGTTTGTTTGCTGAATGTTTCGCTGGAAAGGCGGATGAGTGAATAGAACAACATTCATTATTGCTGGGCTTTTATTAGCCATTATGATTGTGGTCATTCTTTCCGGTTGTGGTTCAGGCTGGTCCATAGCGGGATGGGATATTTAACTGAGGCACGGGAAGAGTTTTTAAGAGAGAAGGCAATTTTAATTATTGCCCGGAAGGGCTGGAGTTCATACGTCTGGAAAAGGGTGATGAATAGATTTATAAAGTGTATTGAACGATTTTAAAGAATATCATTACTGGATCGGGGTTTGTGTGTTCATCTTTGCGGTGTTTTACTTGATGGCATGGCTAACGAGAATATAAATGGTAAGCCCGACACCGCCAGAAGTTACCGAACCGCTATCGTGGACGATAATTTTTCGGTACAACTTAATATCAAATGGCTGGGACAGATTTTACTTTTGGCTGGGATGTTGGTTTACGGTTACTGGAACATTATCGCACGTATTGAAACCCTCGAAAATGGGATGGCTCATTCAAATACCCAAATCGGTGAACTGGTTTCTAAACATATAGAAGATGAACAAATCCGTTATGCTAAGATGGAAAAAGGTTATGCTGAGATGGAAGAAGAACTCCAATGGTATCAAAAAGAACTAAACCTGAATCCGTTAAGTTGGCGGAAAAAAAAGAAAAAGTAAGGAACCCTTTTCATTTTATTCTCGAATGGATTTTAAATATGGGAAGGACTCATGAATGATGGAGTTGAATTGTGGAAGAATTGATTGTTTTGTATCAGGACTTGGGCCTCCTGGGGAGTGTTGCGGTCATGTTTTTGTTTTTGGTGTATTCCATGAACAAGAGAGCAAGTCAACAAGCGGAATCGTTGGAAGATTTGAAAGTGGAAAATAAGGGCCAATCTGAAACGCTGGAAAACATGGAAGGCATGATAATTAAACTTATTGACCGCTGGAATAAATCTGATGAAACAAGGGACCGACGGCATGAAGATATATTGCGTGAATTAGCCGATTCATCAGACAAGATCAGTTATATGAGCGGCAGGATCAACGGCAAATGAAGGTCAACGGTGACTTCTCAATGGGGAATGTCTGGACAATCATAACAACATTGATGGCCCTGGCAGTTCTCTGGGGATCGAGCCAGAACCGTATCTCCAATATAGAAAAGCAGTTAGATCAAAAGGCGGATCGTGAATTGGTTGAAGTGAAGTTTGAATTTATCCAGGCTCAATTATCCGATATTAAACAACTTCTTGAATTATCAAAATAGGGAAAGAAAATGAACATTAAAAAAATGCTTTTAGATATTGCAGAACAACAGGCCGATGCCATCCAGAAACAGGCGATTGATCATCTTGCGAGTGCTGAGATGGAAGATATGATTGCAACCGAAATAAATAAGAAGATTGATATTCCTTTTGTGAATGAAAAGCAGGAGCAGAAGTTCTTTAAATCTGTTGTTGGCGTGTGTGTTGATGTGATTGAGAATGCCTTTAAAGGAAAGTGAAATTTTACGAAATAATCGAGATCGTCCTAAAGCATGAGGGCGGTTATGTTAATGACCCGGATGATCCCGGCGGTGAGACCAAATACGGAATCTCTAAACGGTCATTCCCTCAGTACGATATAAAAGCCCTTAGTGAAGATGATGCAAAGGACATTTATAAACGGCATTACTGGGAGCCTTCTAAGGCTGAGAAATTGCCGGATTATTTGAGGATGGATTATTTCGATATGGTGGTGAATTCAGGCCAGGGGAACGCCGTGAAGGTCTTACAGGGTGCGGTAAATAACTCACCTGGGGATAAAATCGCCGTAGATGGGCGTATTGGACCGCAAACCATTAAGGCGAGTAAGGGGTTGGACTTGTTGCGGTTTCGAGCATATAGGGTGCTTTATTACGCTAAATTAATTATTAAAAAGCCAACGCTGGAAAAATACTGGTTCGGCTGGTTTAAAAGAAGTTTACAAGTATAATTTGTTTCTATTTTGTTCGCTGAAAGAAAAAAAATGTCCTTTTAGCGGTAATAGTAGGGGAGTGATGTATTGCGGACTTGCAACGGGTGAGAACCGCATTGGTTTTTTGAAAAGTTGCCCCTACAAAAAGAGAAGAAGATGAAAAGAGCCGTTGTTATACCGGATCAGCATTTTCCGATTGTTGATTTTAAGGCTTTAGAGGTCGTTCTAAAGGCCATTGATTTAATCAAGCCTGAGATATTTGTTAATCTGGGGGATGTCGGTGAATTTGAAAGCGTTTCCGCTTGGAGATATAAAGGGAAAAAACTTCCGCCCCTGGAATATCAACTTCCAATGATTGATGCTGAAATCAAAGCGGTTAATGAGGGGATTGACATAATTGACGAGGTCTTAGAAGGTGTGGGATGTGAAGAAAAATACATTTGTGCCGGGAATCATGACGAATGGCTGGACTTCTTTGTAGAAAAATACCCCTACATGAAAGATTACACATTCAAGAAGGCCTGTAAATGGATCGAAAGAGGCTACAAATATTATGAATATAACAAGCCCTTAAAAATTGGGAAGTTGAATTTCATCCACGGAGCATATGCAACGATTTATCATGCAAAAAAACACCTGGAGGCTTATGGCTCTAATATTATTTACGGTCATGTCCATGATATTCAAAGGCACACGCTCACAAAGTTGGATTCCGGCACGATAGGGGCGTGGAGTATGGGATGCTTAAAAGATATGAGTCGAGAAAAAAACAGATGGCTGCGGGGCCGATTGCATAACTGGAACCATGCCTTTGGGATCGTGACCTTCTTTGATAAGCCGAAAGGGAATTTCCAGGTGGAAACGATTGAGATTGTAAACGGTCAGGCCACGGTCTGGGGTGAATTAATTAGTGCGTGAAACAAGATTTATGAAATCGATAGCAGACGGATTCGCCAATGAATCCACTTTTGAAAATATAAACGAGTCAATAAAACTCGCCAAATCTTTAGAAATAATTGATGTTGTCGATCCCACTTCAAAGGTTGTAGGGGTAATGGCTGAGATCGTCAGCAGATTAAAACGGTCAGAGGAATTAGAAATTATGGAAGTAAATAAATTAGATATGGTGGAGGCATAAATGTCAACATATGAATCAAGTTATTGTTCACAGGCGGATATTCAATTCGTACTGCCTGAGATGGCAAAGTATAACCAACGCACCATTCTCAGCCCGAACTGGGTAGCATCCGGCACTTCAAATTTATATAATAATTTTTCAACTGGCCCGATGACCGTTTTGTTTAAGGATGGAAAAGACCTGAGTACAGAACATGGCTCTCAGCCGTCATCAGATAATCAATGGCGGTATGTTGAGGCTGATGGGAAATTGGAATATTACCTTGCAAGTTCTTCGGCATCCGCTTTAAACGGGGCCATTTTTGAGGGCGGGATTGATGCCGACACTCATCTCACTTCTGTAATTGCCAGGGCGAGTGATTTCGTCAGGTCAATGGCAGGAATTCCGATCTACCCCCGGAAAGGTGTAGGGGTTGCCTCGGCTACTGGCAACGATTGGCCTGAATTAATTGTAATGAGTACAGCACACCAGGCCGCCAGTTTTATTACCGCCCCTTATGATATTGAATTATCAGATCGTTTGGCGGAAAAAGTATCAAGCCCGGAAGGTACGGGATGGCTCGATCTTTTAAGGCGTGGCGAAATATCAATCAATCAGCAGGAATCATTACAAAAGAATCATGGCATTGTAAGGCGGGTAAGTTTAAACGCATCCACAACTTCAGATATTGTTGATGTTAAAGGCAAGCCCACGGTTGAATGGGATTTAATAAAGATTGCTATTGATTCTGGAGCCGGGGGGACTCTCACAAGGGGGTCCAGTTCATCTATTACATACTCCACCAAAGTCGGTAACTCTGATGGATTACAAGTTGAAACGGTTGCAAGTGCTGAAACCGTTACAGGAGGCTGGGATTATGTTGGTAGGGGGATGTATGTGAGATGGTCCGCGGGCGTGCTGACCCAAAGTGATACCTGGGAAATGGAAATCTCAGGGGTGGTTGATTCATCCACAACACCGATTAAAATGTCAGCGGTTGAGCGTATATGATAACCTACGCCAATATAATAAATAATATTATCGGTAAGGTTGCCAATATTATCGGTGATGAGGTATCTATCCCGATCACGTTCGACGAACACAAGGGGAATCATTCGATCCTTATAATACCACAAGAAGATAATTTAATTGATCTGCTTGCCCAGGGCCAATCCCGTGAATATACAATCCTTATATCTTATGAACTCACCACCGGGGGCAATATGAGTGAGAACACATTTAAGCAATTATCGAATACTGCTGAACATATCAAAAGATTGTTTGCCCCGGATAATAATGCGGATGTATCCAGTTATTGGATCGCCGGGAAAATTGAAAACGTAACCTATGAACGTGATGAAGATGAAACCAAGATTAGGGCGTTGATTACTTTTAACTGTATCTATGTGGAGTCAACATCATGAAAATAAAATTAAAAAACAAAGATAAACATATCCCGCCAAATTCAATGTGGTGCTTTAATTATGCCGGGTATGATTCAAATATAATAGAAAAACTTAATTCCGGGGATAGTGTGGATGCGGAAAAGATTCCCAAGCCCGCCCTGGATTATGTAAAGAAGATAACCAAAAAGGAGACTAAGTAATGGCAATTTCAACAGCGTCTTATTCTGCATCTTCATTCAAAGTCGCAATAGCAGAACAGGACGCATTCGGTACAATAGAGGCGGCAGGGGGTAATGCGTATCATGCCCTGGATGTGGATTCAATAAGTTCACCGTCGCTAAATATAAACCAAGCACTCGATGTAAGATCGGGTTCACGGGTTTTGCAAACAACGGACTTTTTCACAACAAAAGTCGGGGCGGTTGCAGAAATCAGTATAAGCGGTACGGCAACCACAAACGCCCTGGATATGTTGCTCGAGAATATGATGGGTGAGGCAGAGGGATCAGCGAGCGGGGTTTACTCATTCCTGTCAAATGCCTCGGCCCAGAGTGTGGGATCGGGTGCATCATCTCAGGCCGGGACTCTCTTATCGTTAGTAATTATCTCGCCCATATCGGCTATGGATATCGGTTTTAAGGATTGTGTGGTCACGGCTCTTTCGCTTTCGGGTGATACAGGAACCGAAGGGGGGAGAATCAAATTTTCCGCCACCCTGAAATCGGGATCAGCCGTAGATGCTACCCAAACCACAAGCGTGGGGGCTGTTGATACCGCTTTCACAGCGGCATCCGAGAACTACACGATGAACTCCTGGGTTGCTGGATACAGGCAACTTGTGGGTGTGGCTGATCTCATCATGAGCAATTTCACTTTGAACCTTACAAATGATGCCACTTTTGTGGGGCTTGTTTCAACTGGTTATGAAGTGATTTCAAGGGCTGATGAATTCTCTGCCACTTTAGATGCGACGATTAAATACGATGATAAATGCCAGGCGTTTTTTGAAAACTTTCAGGATCAAGTAACTGGTGCATCTGAAGGGGCTACATTATTAAATGATGATTCATCATTAACTGATGGGACTTTCGGCATAAGTATGCCCGCATCGGTAATGACCAACGTGGCCTATAATGAACAGGCCATGATGATGCTGGATGTATCTGTTAAGGCGATTGGTTCTGGGGTTGCATCAAGCACGGCTCTGGTAGAAGTGGCTTGCTAATCTCGGATCAATCCGAATTTCGATAAATTCTCGGATCAATCCGAATTTTTAAAATAAGGGGGAGTTATGAAAATCAAGGTAGAAGGCAAAGACATCCAGATCAGACCCATTAATTACGCTCAGAAGTTAGGACTCCAGGGGGAGTTCGCTGATGTGTACAGCAATGGTACGGATAAGGTGAAACAGAAGGAATTTAATTTACTTTTAGGGCATACAGCGGAGATCGCATTCAATGATCCCGATGAGGACTTAAAGGAATATGAATATGAATTTCAACTTAAGATATTAACCACCGCCATGACGGAGTACATGGGCCTATCTGAGAATCAGCAAAAAAAAGACACGGGCTGAGTTATGCTTGCTGGTGGTGGGTGTTTGATTCTCAGCCCCATGACCAGTTAAAACTCCCCTACTCTATACTCAGCCCGGTCACTCATACAGAAAGGGAATTCGATTCGGTAGATGACATATTTGAAGAAATCAAACTCATTGCTGAACAAGCCGATGGTAAAAGAACATTGGGCCAGGAATTATTCTATCTGGTCCCGTTATTTGCCAACCCTCAGTATGTCATTCATGATGACCATTTCGCACTTATTAATGAATATCATTTCATTCAGGATTACAATATTCCTTTGGGTGAATCGCTTGATAAAACCGATGCCCACAAACTTGAATATTTCACAATCATTAAAAATGAATTAGGGGCCGCATTACGGCATAAACAGGAAAAAGATGGCAGATCAAAGAGTTAACGTAAAAGTCACCACACAAGGAGCCGGGAAGGCTAAAACCGAATTAAAAGGGGTAGATGGTGCAATATCTAAAATGGGGAAAGCGGTAGGGATTGCATCAGCGGCTTATTTCGGAGCCAGGGGTTTAATTAATGGTTTTAGTGCCGTGATTAAATTAGCCGGGGAACAGGAAAAGGCTGAGAAAAAACTCGAGGTGGCATTAGGCAAACGATCACAAGCCTTACTTGACCAAGCATCAGCCCTCCAGCAAGTCACCACATTCGGGGACGAGGCCATCATAGGGGTGCAGAGTTCAATCGCCGCCTTTTTAGATTCCGAAGATCAAATCAAAAAAGCAACTGCTGCCACCTTAGATATGGCGGTGGCGATGGGGATGGACCTGAAGAGTTCAGGGGATTTGATTGCCAAAACATTAGGCTCATCTACAAACGCATTAGCAAGGTACGGGATTGAAGTCACCGGGGCGGTTGGATCAACTGAACGCCTTGAATCACTAACTGAGAATGTTGCCCGATTATTTGGCGGTCAGGCAAAAGCCCAGGCTGATACAATGTCCGGGGCTATTGAACAAATGAGCAATGCCGTGGGTGATGCTGGTGAGGCGATTGGAACCCTATTAGCCCCCGTAGTAATATCGGTGGCAAAGGCATTCAAAACTGCCTCGGAAGTTGTAGGGGCATTTTTCAGGAATCTATCCCCGCCCGATTTTGATGAAATAATTGAAAATCTAAAGAGTGTCAATGCAGAAGTAGAAATAATCTCGCAGATGGAAAGATTGAAACTAACTTCTGAACTGATCGATGTAAATAATGAGTTAATAAAACTGGGTGAAAGCGAGACATCTCTCGCCGATGTTTCAGAAAGAACGAAAACAATAACGGGGGATTTAGCCCATCAACAGGAAAGACTCGCCCGATTCACATTAGAAGGGAACCATGCGACAGTAGGGTTTATCAATACTTTAATATCCCGAATGCAGGAAGAGGCTGAGGAAGTTGTTCAGGTTGGCGAACTCATCACAAAACGCCAAAAATTACAGGAGACCATTGACGCTCTTGACGAATCACAAACAGCATCAACTGAGACCACCAAAAAAGAGGTTGAAGTAAATAAAGAACTCGGGCAAGCATTTGAGACCACGCTCGAATTAAGGAGAGTTGACAAGGATGCCATCCTGGGGGTAGATGAGGCATATCAAAATTTTACGGCAACACAAAAGACAAAACTCGCTAATCAAATCGCTGAGTCTGGGATGACGGCAAGGCTGATTGACCAATATCCAGAACTTGCTAAAGCCCTCGGGTTGGTGAATGACAAGGCGAAACAAGGGAATAATATCTGGGAGAATTTTTCTGATAATTTAGAACAAGCGGGAGCCAATGCAATTTTTGCTGCCAGTTCAATAACAAGCACGGAAGATGCCTTATTTACCGCTGAGATTGCCGCAAAGAAGGCCGCAATCGCATTCATTAGTGCCGAAATTCAAAAAGCCGTTTCCGCTTATATTTCGTCCACTATTATCGCCGCCGGGCCAGCCGCCCCCTTTGTAGCCGCCGGGGCAATAGCCGCCGGGGCCGCATTTGGTTCACTAATGGGTTCAGCGATTGAAAGAATGGAGTTCGCCGCATTGGGTACTGATCAGATAGTCAATAAACCGACTTTATTCATGACAGGCGAGCGAGGTGCTGAACGGGTCCAGGTTACACCGTTACAGGGGCCAAATATCAACGGACCTCAGGGATTAACTATCAACTTCAATGGTCCAATCACAGATCAGGGATATGTGCGAGATTTTATATTGCCGGAGATTGAAAGAACTGTTGGCGGTGGTCTTGCTTAATGTCAATCTCATTACCGACAACCTTCACAAAGACGGCCCACAAGGAAAACTGGCTTGTACAATTAAATCATAGCGGGGGATCATTTACCGGGTTAGCCTTTTATGACACCACCGTAGGAACGGCGGTCTGGGAAGATAATACAACTAACTGGGAAGATGAGCATGACGTTTGGGAGGATGTTGAGACCCCGGCATACACTACAAGCAGTTTTTATCACGGTTGTATAACCTCCACATCAGGGATTCGTGATTCCCTAAACCTACCCCAGCAAAAAGCCCAGACGGGCAACGTATCATTCACTTGTGCCAACCTTAAAATAGGCGGAACCGATCTGAGTGAACTACTGATTGGCGGGTCAAATAATTATATAAACAGATCAGTCAAGATATATTTCCAGCCGGATGATGCCACTTCATTAGGTGCTTGTGTTCAAATCTACCAGGGCCGATTAATACGGGTTTCCCATGACGATGCAACTGTTGATTTAGAGATCACCGCTCAGAGGCCGTGGGATGGTATCACCATTCCCCAGGATAGGAGTACCAGAGGTTCATATCATCCCGTCGTTTATGGGACTTTTTCAATCAATTCATCATCTCACAGCAGTACTAAATATCTTGAAGATGCCACGAATTTCAAAAAGCATCTATTCCCGGTTCCTGTTGATTTCACAAATTTTAATTTTCATTGTCTTGCTCATAAGACCCTGGACAATTCCACATCCGGGCAAGAGGCCACACTCCATTATTACGAAAAGGATGTTGACACTTTCCTGCCTTTGGAAGATGTTAGTGCCTCAGCCAGTACGACTTACGTCAGTACCACCGGGCATGATATATATACAAAGTACGATTTAAAACGGCATTTCAAGTTTAAGCCAGTTGCCACTTTAGGAACCCATGCCTTTACAAACCCGACCTATATGGTGGACGATACGGACGACGACGATGATAGTTCGTCTACAAATACCAAAGCGACGAAAGACATGGACACGGGTTCAGTCACGGCCTACACAGTAGATAAGAAAAATGATACAACTTTTAATATGCCCGCTTTTTCGGATATGCCGGATAAAACATCAACTTCAACCAATCACGGATTCACGGTAGAGGTCAGGCATCAGGCAACTGGATATTATAACACCACTAACCAAGCGGCTGGGATTCATTCTGGGTATTATGCTTTATACGATCAGAGTTTTACCGGGAGCGACAGCCCATCATCCCCCACCACTTCAGACGGTGCAGAAATTGGTAAAATAAGTAATCCAGCCACATCCACAACCAGTTTAACCGAAACAACATCGTCATTAAATAGTGCGACGGCATACGCCTCAGATGGGTATCCAGATGGTTTTATTTTACGGTGGCGGAGATATATACAAGGTAATGCCAACGGTGGTACGCCAACCCTACAAGGATATGGGACTCTTAATATCTGGGATATTCGTTTCAAAGTCACATTGAAAATTGACAAAACCAACACTACAATAGATTGGAACAACCGCATTTCGAGTATTAAAGAATTGTATTGCGGAGCGGATGGATTAAGTAAATCATATTCAGGCGGTAGCGGTGATGTCGCTACTGGTTTAGAGGCCCACCGTGATCTTTTAAAACGATTCGCAGGGTTCGATGCTGCCGACGATGATATATATAACTGGAGTGATGCGGAAACCGCCAGGGTCACGGATGCCTGGAATATTCGCTGGTGGGCCAATAAACCCAAAAAACTGATTAATGTATTAGACCAGATTCAGAGGGAATTTTGTTTTATAGGAAAATTCAGGCACGATGGCAGTTACGGGTATTGGCATGTCAAGGATTCGTACTCGTCCGGGGATGTAGCGACTACGTTAGATAAAAATGATATTACTGGTTTAAAAATATCCAATTCTTCCTTTGATGATCTATTAACATCTATTGTTGTTAATTATGAAAAGCATCCTGCGGAGAATAGATATATTTCCACTACATCAGAGGATAACAGTACAAGGAGAACCACTTATAACATCCAGACAGAAGAAAATATCAAGGAAGTGAATCTCGATATGCTGGTCAATAATGTTACTGGAGATTTGGATGACGATGTCAACGACGGATTCATTCCTTATTATGGGAATATGCTTTTAGACGTTAAGACGATTGTGAATTGTACGATTGTGAATAATACGAAAGGCTACTTACTGGAAACGGGCGACATTATAAAATTTGATCCTTCCAGTATGGATGTGAAAGCATTTTCAAATAACTGGACTAAATATTTTATGGTGACAAAAATTAATCGGACACTCGGGAAAGTGTCCATTGAAGCGAGAGAGGTCGCTTATGACTAAAACTTTAGGAAAATTAACATTTGAAGCGAGAGAGGTCGGCTAATGGCAAAAACTTTTTATTACGATTCTAATGACATTTTCAACGCCACTCTAAATGATGGTTCATTATCGGGTGGTAATTTTGCGGATGGGACAACAATAACGAATGAAGAACGTGCAACAGATCAATCCATTGCCACCGCTGTAACGGCCTTCACGATATCCGATTTGTTGCTGGTCGATTATGGGAGTGCGGTGACAAATGATTTTGCCGCATTGTATTTTACTGAATTGAATTCAACCGATGTAACGATAAGGGATTCAGATGATGGAACGGCTACATCCGTAAATACCACACAATCATCCAATTTAGCCGCTGGCTGGAATGTCATTCACCTGACATCTGAAAGTCATAGATACTGGCTCCTTCAGGCTGGTAATGGAACCTTAACCGGATTAACTGAGATGATTTTAGGGGCCAGGTTGGAATTTGATATGAACCCGGATATAGGTATCGGTGAGCAGGAGATTTATGGGACAGATATTCAGAGATCAATCGGGGGGGTGGAATACGGTACAAAAAGCCACGATCCCATCTCTACGATATCCATGAACTTCTCAAGTATCCCAAGTTCATTTAAAACAAGCCTTCAAAGCATGGAGGCTGATGTGCAGGATTTCAAAAAGTTTATTTATTCAGAGGATGGGACAACAGGCCCGTTCCATTATGTCCGCTTAGATGGACCTATATCGTATTCAGAAGTAGCGTATCAGAGATATTCGGCATCATTCACTTTGCGGGAGCAGTTATCATAGTCACCAGGAAGGGCTTTAAATATTTTTCGGTAGTTACAACCGAATCATGCCCCATCATTTTACTGATATCTAACAATGAATAACCCGCCTGGTACTTTTTCACCGCAAAGGTTCTACGGAGATCACGGAATTGTATATCCAGACCCCTTTTACTCCTCATCCAGTAATTGTTCAATTGATGCCGGGAAACATCCCAGCCGTTTTTTATGGGTGCATCAAATTTTAAAATGGATCGCTTTTTTTCTACCATCTTAGATTTTGTTGTAACTATGAAATAATCATCAAAATCATTAGACGGGTCCGGTATATAGTGCAGGAGTTCCATTTGCCTCGCTCCTGTAATCAAGGAAGTCAGGCAAAGGTCTTTTAAACGGCAATCAACAAATTGCTCTTTGACAATTATAATTTCTTCATCGGTGAGAATCCTGGCCCGTGGTTCAGGCTCGTCAACCGGGTGCTTTTTATGATTGGTGAAAATATCCTGTCTCTCGCCCCAGTTAATAACCCGGTTGATGGTCCTGGCCCATATTGATCTTGTGGTGGGATGATCCGGCAATACCCCTTTATATATATAATCCTTTAAAATCTGATTGTACATAGATATTGTACGTTTGGAATATCCATGATCATGTTTGAAAAACTTCTTTACGAGTTGCTCAAACGGGATCGTGGGGTTTGTGGGGTATTTAAGTTCGGCGAATAAATTCGGGTAAATCTTTCTCGCTACTTTTACGGCGAGTTTGTAATCTCTAACCTGAGTAGATAACTGTTTTCGTTGGTAATTCACACAAAGCGAGTAAATATAAATACCATTCCGGTCCTTAAATAATGACCCCGGAAAAGGTAATTTATTACTTGCCCGTTTGCTTGCCATATGCGGAGGTGGACGAGAAACGCACGCCTGGAACGCGTGTATGCGTTAATAGCGTATCGTGGGTTCGAATCCCACCCTCTCCGCAGAATTTACTTTATCTTATAATCTGTAAGGCGTTTTAATAACGCTTTTTTACTTGTCTCAGGCCTTACCTATAATATCGAGGCATCTTTTACACTTCGGCTCGTTTTTCATCATATCCAAATAACCATCATTTTTTTTTAACTGCTTTTCCAGATTAGCGATCTTTTCTTTCAATAGATCGATGGTTGTTTGCTGATTTTCTATTATTCGTTCCGCATTGACAGACATTTTGATCTCCTTTACTTCAATCTGCTGTTGATCTAATTCAATCCACTCCACGCCACTTTCATTAAATCTTGGCTTTTTACTTATAACCTTCCCGACCGCTACCACCGATGAATCCCTTATATTGGTGGTCCTTCCAGAGAGCCAGTTCTGGACTTGATTGCGGTGCATCCCTATTTGATCAGCCCATTGCTGAATTGATAGGTTGCTTTCCCTTATAGTTTTTACAATTAATTCGTGCTTATTCAACGACCTATATTACCCAATAACAAAATATTAACATCACACAATAACGAAATATTACTTGACCAATTAGCCTCTTATTGTTTATTATTGGGGTGATGATACAGTTAAATAACAAACATTTCAGACACGCCGGGGGTTACTCACAGGGACTTCGCATCCCGTCTGTATCATCCGCCCCCGGTGAGTCGTTAAAGGATGATACAATGAAATACACAAAAAAAGATATCGGCAAAGCAACGATCTGGTATGCTGGGAATGAAATGGTATTAAAGGCCATTCATCCTAAAGAAGGCATAAAACACGGTTACACTTGTGCCCCTTACGATTGTTATACCTACGGGGATGGGGTTTCATATTACTGGGTACTGAAAGGGGGGCAATCATGAAACACACAAAAGGAACCTGGGAGCCATTCAGTTACCATAACCTCGAAGAAGGAGTAGAGTACGGAGTCTCTTCTTCTAATGGAAAATATATCGGTGAAGAAATGACCGAAGGAGATGCCAACCTAATCGCATCAGCCCCGGAAATGCTGAAGATGCTGAAACAGATGGTTGGTGAATTAGACGATACTTGGATGCTTAATGCGGACGTTGGGAAAATTGGAGGAAAGACCAAGTATGATGTAAAAAGACTCATAGCCAAAGCAGAAGGGGGTAAGTGATGGGTTTAAGAACAGATTATGAATGGCAATACAACACCCATAAAACATATCCAAACGGTACTTATGACATTGTGGATTTGGACCATTCTGATACCCTGGACGGGTTTCAAGATGACCCTAAAACAATGAAATCAAATATTGAAAGATGCACCCACTCCCTTGGTTTAAAAATATGGAAAACTGAAGTGGATAGCGATGGGGCGGAAGATGGAGCCGATTTCGATTATGTTTACATGGATTACAGCCTTACTCTAAATAAATGGTCTGGTAATTATGGCTGGGGTGTTCCTAAACGATTCCAGAAAGAGTTAGATCGAATTTTCAAAGGGGGTGAGTGATGGGTTTGTATAAATTGACTTTAAAAGAATATTGTTTCCGCTATGGCACAGCCTTGGTTTCCGCTGATAGTAAAAAAGAGGCACGGAAGAAATATAATGAACAGGGTAAAGACATTTGGGAAAATGGAAAACTCGTAGGGCAAATATGGCACGATGATATTCATGAAGAACATGATTGGGAAGGTTGGGAAAAAACCCATCAGACAATTGTAAAGATTGCTGAAGGGGGTGAGTGATGGGTTATAATGAAAACATCAATCCAGACGGAACCCCGATCCGATCCGATGAGTGGGTTCGTTCTTTTATCGGATTATTGCATCCCCATGTATATCCGCCCAAAAAGGTCAAGGTCGGCAGAAATGCCCCTTGTCCTTGCCAATCTGGAAAAAAATATAAGAAGTGCTGTATATGAAAGTTAAAGAATATTTCCTTTCTGGAGATTATGAACCAATTCGCAGAAAATGCCCAACCGTGGTTAAGCACGGCGACCGCACTACGATCGAGAAACGTCTACGATCCTCCACGGGTGACCTGGATCGAGTTACTGGCTCCTGCGATTCTCCTCGTGGGGTGGGAAGTCCATCCTCGGACTCCGCACACACTCCCACCCCACATCCGAAACTAACCACGAGGCAATCCGTAAGGGATGCCATCAAAATGCGGGAATTATTACCCCGGCACATTTTAAACGATTTAAACCATGAGGACTAAGGCTACAGAGATGCGTGACGTTACTGAATTTATCGAAAGAAATAATGGAAAGATATTACTGGCCCTGGATAAAAAGGAATTTTATCTGTTATCTGAAAGTTTATTAACAATGGCGAAAGCCATCCCATCCAAGGCGGATCAATTCGACCTTATTCACAAAGGGATCACAGAACAAAAATACAAGTTGATGCCAGTAATGGACGACTGTCAGGTATGCGAATGAAGTTATCCGATTGCTGTGCTGCCGAAATAATCTGGCATGATATATGCTCAGATTGCCGGGACCATTGCGGGGAACTGGAAGATGACCACGAAACCATTGCCCTCTTTGAAATAACGGATGATCAAGGTAATCAGCACACTAAAAAACTGAGGGGATCGGAAAAAGAAATTATAAAAGAATTTTCCAAACTGGTAGATGGCTGGGAATTGGTTGATGCTTATGAAATGATTTACACCCCGGATGAATACATCCAGGGCAAAGATATGACTTCAGAGATTCAAAATTTAATCAAGTTACAAAGGGAGGCCGCCTAATGGACTTATTTATTGATTTGATAGAACAGATAATGTTCCACCTGGAAAAGATCGGGCCGTATGTGGTCTGGTTCATGGTGGGGGTAATTATTGGACAGATTTTCTAAACAACAAAAAAGGGGAATGATATGGCAAATAAACCAGAACTCGATTTCAAACTCGATACTGATTATCCTGTCAGTTTGGTATTCGATTCGCCAATAAACGGCTCGAATGCCTTTGGTGAGTGGAATATGTACACGGTCAATTATGGCGGTAATGAGGTTGTATTCTTTGCATCTGATGGATGTCATAAGCAACTCTCTCAATATGGGAAAGGTGCTGAGTTAAATATCAAAAAGGTGTACTATGGAGATGAGGGTAAAACCAAATACGAAGTCACGCCTTTGGGCGGTGTTCAGGATACACCCAAGAACGGCTCTAAATCGCCCATAAATGGCGGTATTATACCAGATGTAAGGGTACGGACCACCAACAACTCCATCGAGTCCCAGGTGGCTCTTAAAGCGGTGGTGGAATTGGCCTGTAATGGAGTGATCAATCTTACCCAATCAATTGATCCGGTAGTGATTCATAATGCAGTTGATCTGCATCAAATAATACTCGATATCATCCAGGGTATGGGGGCGGATCACAAAATAGTCGAAAGCGAATTAGACCGATATGGCTTTCCCCCTGCAAAAGGTGGGATGGATGTATCCAAAAATGATCCGCCGTTTTGATCAAGCGAACCAAACACGATAAAGTCTTTTCGGACTTTATACGCCACCGGGATAGGTGGACTTGTCAGAGATGCGGAAAAGTCAAGAATCCGATGAGTCCATCATCCCGCAAGGGACTTCATTGCTCCCATTTTTACGGTAGAAGTACATACGCCACAAGATTTGATTCCGATAATTGTGTTGCCCTTTGTTATGGGTGTCACCGTTACCTGGGATCACACCCAGCCGAGCATTTAGAATTTATAACAAATCATTTAGGTGCTGAGAGATTCAGGGAATTGACGAAACGGCGAAATATGAAAGTAAAACGCCGGGATTTTCTGAACGATCACTTCTATAATGAATTACAATTAATGCTGGAAGAAGTCCAAACCCCGGACTACGGCCCGCCGTATTCGATGGCGAACCCTACCGGGAATTAAAAAAAGGGGGATAGCAATGAATGGCATACCACCAAAAGGGTTTTTTACGAGACCATATAGGTCCGGCACAACACTCAAATTAAGAAAATTAAATATCGGCGATTTTGTTGAAATGCCTCCTAAACAAGCCAAAGGGTCTTATAATACTGCGAATCAGATTGGGATTAAGATAGTTACAAGAAAATTTGACAAAGACATTGTAAGGGTTTACAGGGTGGGCTAAATGAACAAAAAATTAAAATTATGAATAATGGTTGGATAAAAATACATAGGAAAACATTGAATAATCCGGTGGTGATGAAAAGCACCGATCATTTAGCCGTATGGGTTTGTCTGCTTTTAAAGGCCACACATACTGAACGTGATATAATATTTGAAGGTGAGCGGATCACTCTGAAACCCGGTCAATTCACTACTGGCAGAAAAGTCATTTCTAAAGAATGGGATATAAATGTCAGCGAAAGCAAAATTCAACGAATTTTAAAAACCTTCGAAATCGAACAACAGATTGAACAACAAACAACGCCCCGATGTCGCCTAATATCAATACTTAACTGGCAAGAGTACCAGTTGGGTGAACAACTAAATGAACAACAAGTGAACAACAAGCGAACACTAAACAAGAAGGATAAGAATGAAAAGAATATAATAGATGTTCAATTTGATGAATTTTGGCAGTTATATCCTAAGAAGGTTGGCAAGAAACCCGCTCGCAATAAATACAAATACGCTTTGAAAGAAACAACCCAGGAGAATTTAATCACATCATTGAAAACTTATATCAGAAGTAAAAAGGACGACCAGGATTATATCTTAAATCCAGCCACCTGGTTAAATCAAGAGCGGTGGAATGATGAAATAAAAGAAAATATTAAAAAAGAATTCAGGATGACAAAGACCGGGCTGTATATCGCGTATTGTCCCAAGTGCGGGAAAAAATTCATGCCGGATAAATTCCAATTAAAGGATGGGCCAAGTTGCCACCGGGGTCATTCATACATTACTGAACCGCCTGATAATCCGGCTGATGAGATTGATCAATACCGGGATGGTTCAATGAAGGATGTGAAAGATTTATTTAAAAGCATAGAGGCAAACGCTTGAAATTATTCCTTACACCAACCGTGGCGGTGAAAAATAAAAGTGTAATAAGGCGGGATGGAAAAAGGACAGATAAAAATGTATACTATTGTAAAGGCTGTAACAGGTGCTGGGAAAAGATTCGTTATTTCCTTGGCGGGGGGAGGGAATACAAAAAAAGGTCTGGCGGGATTATTCATTTAAGCAACTATCCCACCTACGGGAAACCACGAAAGATTTGTAAACAATGTGAAGGGGAAAACCATGTTCATATTCCAGATTGCTGAATGGGTAGGTCAATTATTCATCGTATCCATAAGTATGCTGATCATATCGGTCAGTTTATTTGTTTTAATGATGGTGATTATGCCAATCAAGGACGGGGTGGATCGGCTGATCAATAGGCTATGAAAAAATACTGGTCCAAAATAATTGAGCGAATCCCATTCGTGAAAAAGAAAACGGATGAGATTGCTGCCTTAAATGAAGAGATCGAAGAAATCTTGAAATACAAATTGAATCTGGAGGAGGTAATCGTCAGGGTTCATTATGTCTGCGGGGAATGGAAAGCCAACAGGATGGGCAATTTAAAGGCGATCTCACAAATATCTGAAATATTCAACCGGGATGATTCGGTTGATTGATTCGGGGGAATCAAAGGGGCCGTGTTATTTAATAACTGTTTGTGTAGAGGTATATGAATAGTTGACAAATGAAAGGCTACGGCCCCATAACTTAAACAAGGGAGTATAAAATGACAGAACACCTATGGTGGTATATGTTAATCGAATTCGTTAATCCAGAAAATAATGCCTGGACACTTCAGAGCATGGTAATGTGCCTTGCCTTGATCGTGTTCATGGTGAACCACATTCAGATCCGAAATTCAATCTGGCGGATAGAGAATTCTAATGATCAAGATAAAAGGGTCACGCTCTGGTCCGATATAAAGCAGTTATTCAAAAAATAATAATATACTACTCGCACCCATATTTGAAGATTTAGGGTTAAAGTAGTATACTAAAATGATTGTCCCTCAATGGATATTTTCCCTCGCTGATGAATTGGCTGCAAGCCGTTCTAAGATTAGTGCCGGGATATACCATTCAGGAACAGACAAATTCAGGGGTGAACGGGAACACACCATTTCATCCCTGGGGATTAGGGCGGAGTTGACGGTGCGGTACAAGGTCTGGAGTAATCCGAGTTCTTGTGATGTTAATTTTGCCCCCATAATTGATACCGGGC
>Ga0080013_1002693_pt1 | contig 20266 bp, 24 predicted proteins | sample ETNvirenome_6_85_FD_69236 | JGI IMG/M metagenome (GOLD analysis project Ga0080013, IMG submission 69236) | Marine viral communities from the Pacific Ocean - ETNP_6_85 (SPADES assembly) (version 2) | ecosystem: Environmental > Aquatic > Marine > Oceanic | place: Pacific Ocean | collected 2013-06-19 | reverse complement strand
CTAAGATCTTATACATCTATAGTAATTATTATTATAATAGAATATATTTGTAGGTGTCAAGTAATATTTATATTTTTTTGGTGGAGGTGCACGGAATCGAACCGTGGTCCGAGAACTACCATTGCAGGTTTTAATCCCCGTCGAAACCAGATCCACCCCCATTTAGTTGTTGACAAATGTTTCAAAATAGGTTATTCTTATTCTATGTCGTATTCTTCTCTTATCTTATACTTTCTCTTTAGCGTTTTAAAGGTATCATCACTAATCCCTAATATTCTAGTAGCTTCTTTATTAGTTTTAGCAGCACTAATAACTGCATTATACAGTGCTTCCTTCGTAATGTCAACTATGCTCGACCATAAATTAAAACCATATAGTCGTCCATCAGTCACCCGGCTGGCACATTCTAACTTAAGACCTATAATTTCCTCTAGGGTTAGTGCAGAAAGCATTACTTCAAATGCTTCGTTAGATTTTCCTTGGTTTCTCAGCTTGCTTGAGAATGATAAATCGTTGCAAAAACCTTGGGAAGATGACTTCCTTGGTTTCATTTATAATAAATTTTCGATAATATCGTCTATATTAAGATGTTTGATAATTTCTTGGAGTTCGAACGCTGGTACGTCCGTCTCGCTGTCCTCACTGGGATCATATTCCTCGGCGTCGATTCCAACTTCCGCATCCTTCACGATGTCAGGGGCACTAACATTCGTTGCAAGTTCATTTTCAAACTTTTCGAAATACAGAGCAAGATTTTTAAGAAGATATTCTTCAAAAAGGGAAATATCTTCAGGATTGTCCAAATCATCGAAGGCGGTCAAGATTACTTTTTCTATGTCTTGGAAATCAGTAAAGGCTCTGTTGCGACCAGTCTTGTCTTCGCCTTCGATCCCGAATTTTTCTCGCGGGTCTGGAGGTTCGGGCTTTTCTTCCTTACCATCATCATTAACATCGATAAAATCCGGATCATCCTCGGGCAGATCGCCGACATCTATGTCAATGTCTTCGGTAATTTCAACATTTTCACCGGCTTCCTTCCGCGATTCCTCTGGCGCCAATGATTTTTGCACTGCTCTAAGAATATGGTTCTCGTACGATAGGCGCTGCTTTGTCTGGCCCTCCTCTGGGTCGTCTTCCGTTCTAGTGGTCAGGGACTTATATCCTGTTCCCACCACCGAGAGAATATTCGAGTTCTTTAACAAGTCTTCTAAAGCATTAATGCCCGTACTATCATGTTTTGCTGCAGTGGCTACAGCAGATTGCGCTTCAGACATCAAGTCGCGAACGATTTCTCGCAAGGTTTCTTCTTCTTGGCGCTCTACCAATTCAGCCCTTTCTCTTTTTGAGAGAATAATATTAATTGCTTTTCGAACATTTTCTCTCAATTTTAGCTCTTGTGCAATTTCTTCTCGCTTAAACATTTCTAGCCCACCGATATTCCTAATAAATAGTTCATTACTTCATTAACCATCTTATCTTCTTCACTAATGAATTCTTTGGCTCCACGCAACTTGGCATCTTTTGCCTGTCTTCGATTGAAGCCGGCCGAATCGAACCCTGGCCATGGCCCCTTCTTACTTCCGGTCCCGATCATAGCCCCTTGGACGCTGCCGCCTCCCATAGAAGAAATCTCTTGCAGATTTCCTCCAAGTATGGCAAACAGTTCGTACGCGGCGTCGTCGTCATCATTATACGACACCGGCAAGAAAAGTTTAAATGTTTCAAAATCATTTTCCTGAATTGCGCGCCGCATTTGAGTAGCGCTCATTTTTGGAAACCCTTCCATTTCTTCAACTGGGATAATAATGGGCTGCACGTTTAAATCTGGGCGCTTGCTGCCGGCATAGTTTACGACGGCTACTGCATTGGTCGGATCCGCCTCTGAGGCAACAGCATACGCGGTTGCCCCTTCCGGAAGTCTTTCGATCTCATACATAATGGCAGCGATAGGACTGGTAGTAGTAGATAATTCATGTTCCCCGGTTTCCTTATTTACTCTAGTTTTTTGTTTCCCGGTTCCGTCAAATATGGGCACAGGTTTGATTGCCTTTACTTCCACTTGCCCTTTACCAACTCCCATTGAAATACCTTCTCGCTCTAAATATTTGGCCAGAACTTGTGAGGATTTCTCCAGCGTTATTCCATCTCGCTCACTTTCACCTGTCATGATAATAAGGTGCACACTAGGATCTAACTTTAAAGCCTCGACGGCTGTCTTAAGATGGCCTCTGTGTGGGGGCTTAAATCCTCCAGGAAAGTAGGCAATTGCGAGGTCTTCTTGGACTTCCTCCTCTGTTAAAAGAGTTTCGGAATATACAAGGCCTTCGGCCCATCTAGACGGATCCATTCCTAGAAGCTGATTAATTGGAGCAAATAACCCAGTAAATTTATAGGTATTATCGCTGCCCGGAGGCCATTGAAAAACAAACCCCTCAGCTTCGCTAATTTTGTCTTCGAGTGCTTTAAATTTATCTCTTTGGGACAAGAACTTTTCCCACTTCTCTTCGGCTCTCGGATCAGATGAGTTAATGGGGTTAAGGAGTGTTTCCAGATTTTTGATTGTTTTTAAAACAGTACCCCGCGTACGCTCAATTTCGGCATCTCTACTAAGAACATATAAATCTTCTAAGGCCCCAAGCGCATGCGCTGAGAAGGTAAAAATAATATTAACAAGTGGCGCAATAATATGATTATGAAATCTCTTGGCCGACCCAGCGACTTCTTTGATTTTTTTGGCAACCTCGGGCTCGCGGTCTGCACTCACGGCCACGATCGCTTTTAGAGGTACCTTGGCCTCAACCATGTTAGTGTCCCCGAATTCTCTTAATACTTCGTCCGCGCCCCATTCATGCCCGGGACTATTGTAGACCTCTTGAAACATCCGGATAATAAGAAGTTTCTCTGCCTCGGGACCTATGCTTGGAAGTGCTTTGGCGACAGCTTCACGAAAACGAACAAAAACTAGTCGCCCCAAAGAATCCCCCACAGAGAGGTTATTTACTGCTGCTAGTTTTGCAACGTCATTTATGGCCTTTTCTTTAATTGAATCGTCTTCTAAAGCAGCCAGTCTTTCCAGAGCCCCAACAGATACTGGGGTCGGATTTCTCTCATCCCCAGGCGCTCCTTTCGTTTCATAATAATCTTTTAGTGCCTGATCAAACAACTCAGCACGTTTTCCGGACTCAATCGCCCCCATAGTATCAAGTTCTTTCTCTTCTTCGTCGTATTTGTGATGTAATATACGATGTGTACTGAGCGTATCGACCCCATACTCAATAGCATTCCTGCTGAGGGGGCTCATGACTTCGGCATTATAAAAATAGTCAGCATCTTCGCCAAAAAGCTTAATTATTAACTCTTCGGGCATCTCTCTGGCTACGTTTTCTAAATCACGCATTGCCTTAGAGAAAGCCTTAATAATGTGCCGCGGCGTAGCTTTTTTCTCTCGGCCTACACCGTTGCGAAAAGATTTCCATCCGCGCCCTATCATCTCGACACTATAACCTGCAGCTTCTAATGCTTCGGGGGATGTTCCGTTTTCTTTAAGATACTTTTCCCACTTTCTTTCGGTGGTAAATTCTTCTGTTTGCCCGTCTGGGCTGGTGAGAACGGCCCACAAAGATCGCGCGGCTAAATAGTCAGCAAAGTTTTCCTTTGGGCCTTCACCTTTTAATCCCATGCCTTTGGCGAAAACATGATCGTCGTTTCTAATGGCGACGGCTTCATCTCTTAAAAGAGAATAAGAAAGAACAAGATTTTGACCATCACGTTTGATGGTACCTTCCAGTCCCCCCATAGCGGTGTGCTCAAACATGTCGATAAGACTCTGAAACGTTAGTTCCGGATCCTCATATGGGTGCAACATATGTCCGCCTTTACCGCCCACTTTTTACTCCTTGTATTCTTTTTAAGTTACAGGTTCGCTCTTGCTGCCACTGCATTGGCTTCTTACTTCTTTTTGGTCGTTGAGGTTTTTTTTGCTCGAGTAGCGCGCGTCTTCTTCGCAGCCGGCACTTTTTTGGGCTTGGGTTCCACAGCCTTTACCTCTTCGACGACAGGCTTGGGCTCTACAGCCTTTACCTCTTCGACGATTGGAGCCTCTTTAGTCTCCGGAGTGACAGCCTCCGAAGCCTTCGCTTCCTCTTCGGAGGCGCGCCGCTCGGCAGCCGCTCGCGCCAATCGGCGCCTGCGAACGGCTGGAGCTACCACGAGGTATCTTCCTTAACCTTTTTCACTTTTGACTTCTCTTTTCGCAGTATTTTCGGCTTAGCCGGCTCATCTTTCTTTACCGGTGCCTTCTTTACCGGTGCCTTCTGGGCTTCCTCTCGGAGGCGTTCAGCCTCCAAGATGGCAAGTTTCTTTCGTTTAATGCTGGGTGCTACCATTTTACTGACCCTCCTCTAAAATTCTTTTGATAATTCTACGGGCCATGTTTCGGGCCTCTTGAACAGTGACTTTGCGGTTTTCTTTTTTGACTTTACCAAGGGGATCGTCTTGTTGATCCTGACTAGCCCGTGCATAGTCGCCGCCCGTGTTCCGCGCGGCAAAGGTAGCTGTAGCGCCACTATGCTTCCCGGGATCCGCATCACCAGCGCGCTGCAGCTTCTTCCTACTAGCAAGATCGTCTAAATCAGCACTCCCGGCATGGCGACCGAACTGGGGCTGCGCGCCCTGAATGGCCGCCTTGTCGGACATAGTCGCCATCGTCTTGCCGAGCTTTTCCTGTTCATCGAGTTCATCAAAAGCGTCTTTAGCCTTCGACTTGGTGCTTTTTGTCTTCCGCGTCTTGAGGTCACCTTTCGCCTTCGTTTTCGCGGCATCAGCTTCTCCGGTCGTCATGCCACCGAGCGAGCTTGTGCCACCCTGTGGCGGATTTTTGGTCGCCGAAGCCGGCTGCGACGTCGTCGCTGCGGGCCCTTCCGATAATATTCCCCACTTTTTCATCAAGAGCATATTAAGCTCCTTGTTTTTCCATTCTTTTAACGACATTTTAGGCTCTCCTGAATCCGAGAAGTCAATCTCGATGTTAATTTTTCCTGTCTTAATTAGATCTTCAAAATCTCTAAAGATCAAATTTCCTTTAGTATACGCTTCTCGTTCCATTTTCCGTAGATGTGGATCTTCTTGTGCATAACCAGCGCCTGTATCTTGCGCTCCTGTAAAATCGCCCCGACAGTTCTGGGCGTGATGTACTAGTTCATGCGATAATGATCTCATTATATCTTTGGGGTGACGCCCATCAACATATAGTGCTATTTCCATGGCCGAGGGATCATAATAAGCCGTTTTACCTAACATAACCCCAGCGTTGTCTGGGTCACTTTCAAATCGAATCTCAACTGGCTGATCAAAACCCAGCTGTTTCTGCGAGTAAGGAAAGAACTCGCTCACGAATTGTTCGAGATGATATACATTCCCGATTGAATTGTTTATACACTTGTGCATTAATATTAATTAGTTGCGAAGAGAAGAAAGAGCAATCCCCAAAGATGGTAAACAAAGATTGAGATGTAAACCAGATTTAAGAATAGAAGAATTCGAAAAATCGTCTGTCTAAATCTTTTCCTGAAATAGTATAGTATCCAAATTCCAACGGCGCTTAATCCCAGTTTTGCTATAACAAAAAGTAAAGGAGATATCTTTAAAAAGAAAGCCATTATGGGGTTGGCCTCGTGACCTAGATCATTGGCAACCCAATAAATTGTAGCAGTAAGATCAATAAGAATAAAAACTGTCAGGATATAAACTAGCCGGACAATTTTCCTCATTCATATTACTCCTTGCGTGACTCCATTCCGGCTTGCAATGCCTTAGCAATTCCCAAGGCCGAGAGCCAGCGTGGTTGTTGCCAAAAGGGGACAATCATATGCAAGATCATTGCAAGCCCAGAGAGGAGCAAAAGTCCTGAGAATTTTGCCGATCGTTTTGTGTGGGCTAACCAGCCTTCAGTCTTAAAGTGTGCCCAATCCCAACTCACCTTCCTTCCTCTCCGGGCCTCTTCGAAGCCATAATCGTGCGAAATGCAGTATTAATCCGATCACTGGCAATTGAAATTGCCTCCATGGCCTCCGGTGAAAGGTCATCGTCATCCTTAAGGATAGCTTCTAGCTGGGAAGCCTGCGCAGCTATATGGAATAATTTTTCGGCTGCCGACTCTCCTTCCTTCTTTTTGGGAAGGCCTCGCTCTTCGTCTTTTCTATAAGAATATGAGGCCTCCGGCATCTCAAGAAGTACTGATTTTGAATTACGAATCTCTTCTTGAATTAATTTTTTAAGTATGTTTCTAGATAATTTCATCTTGTTTTGGTCCCTTTTCGTTGTTTTATTCTTCTAGCTGCTGCAGTGCATCTGCGATTTTCTTTGCAGCCCCCGCGGCGCCTTGAAAACCTAATTTATTGAGAAATCCTGTAAAGCCATCGACGATATCTCTATGCTCGACGGCCTGCGCGCCCAAAACAGTCATCAATTGCTTTTCGACAGTGGGTCCCGTTTGAGGGGTTGTCGTATTTACAGCCACTGCAACGCGTTCCGACCGATCGTCGGCGGCTTCGTCCGGGATAGCTGCTTCAACTTCATCCGACGCCTCGGCCCCGAGTTGGTTATCCTCAAACATGGCGCCTCCTTCTCCAGCCGGCATCGCGAAGCTCCCCATACCGGCCCCGCCGGCCAGATTACCAGCAGCTCCGGAGCCATATGCGTTGTATCTTTGCGCCTTCCGGGGCCCTGCGACCACCTGTTGATCAGGCATTGGATGCGCGCCACTGTCTTCAAGACTATTGATGGCCCTCCGAAGACAGGCTGACGCCTTAAATGCATGCTCATACGCGCCATCAAAAATCGGTTCGTCCAGGGCTTCTATGAGCACCTCCGTCGCCTCACGCGCATCGACTGCCAATTGGTACAATTTGTTGGCCTTTTCATCGCCACGATCTTGCTCTTTTTCATCACTGTCTGCCGCGGGCATACGATGAGGAATATTCTCCGGCGCAGAGGGCTCATTGATACCACCCCCCGTAAACATGGCCTCTTTAACAAAGAGTTTAAGTTGTTCGTAATCTACACTCATTTTATTTGTTTCCTTGTTCAATCCCGGGGAATTTTCTCTCTACAGCGCCCCGAACTTTTGCTTTTTCTTCCGCTGTGCCGTGTTTTGCTACCATACTTAGGGCTGATCGGCCATGGCTTTCATCAGGGATAGGGTAAGAACCTGCTTGCTTGCCTTTCGGGCCTTCGCCTTTTCCAGGAAGTGCAAAATCACTATTAGGAAGCGTACGCCTTTCTGCTGCAGAGAGATCTTTCTCGCCTAGAAGACCAGCCAACGCTCCAAAGCGCTCGATTTCTTCAAGATCTTCGTCAAGGTCGAAACCTGTTTCCCGCCGCCGGCGGACCTTCTTCCATTTTTTAAAGTTCTCGGGATCATATGTCGGTTCTTCGCCGCGACTTACCGCCTCATCACTATAAGCTTGAGCCAAGCCGAGATCCTTTGTCCACGGCACACCAATTGGGCCCCGAGAGAGGTCAGGTATAACATCAACCCGCGGATCTTGTTTCAAATAGACCAATTGATTTGATGTATATTTATGACGATCTTCCGGGCTGACGTAGCCGGCCTTCCTCGCTGCATCGAGCGCTTCCCAATTGTCGGGCCTGTCAGCAGTGATCACCGTAGCATCATCCCACTCCTTCTTCTTCCTAGCAGCAAGATCGTCTAAATCATCACTGCCGGCATGCCTTGGTTCTGTTACAGCCGTCGGTTCTGTTACAGCCGTCGGTTCTGTTACAGCCGGCGCGCCCTTCGGCCTCGCAAACGGATCTCGGGTACTCTTAATTGCACCTGGATCCTTTACGTTTTGAGGCGCCTGATCCGCATGAGGATCTTTGAGAGCCGGCATACCATGCTTCTTTCGATAAGCGGCGTTGGCCGCGCGGATCTCCTCGTTACTTTCCTCATTTATCTTTTTTTTTTTACTTTCCTTATAAAGGTCGCTTGGTTTTATGGCTTTCCCTTTATCAGTTGTGACTGCTTTGCCACCCGTTTCGCCGGGAGCTAGATTCTTCTTTGTCTTCTTAGCAGGCGCCTGTTTCGGGGGGTCCTCTCCTCCGGGGGCTCCCTTAACAACAAGGCCCGCGTCCGCGGTCTCGGGATCTATAGATCCTCCATCCTCTTCTGTGTACTCATAGGGATTCGGATTGTAATAATCCTTTTTCCTTTTCTCTGTCGCTGCAGCTTCGGCATCATCTTCATTAAGTCCTGCTAATTGGTTCCACCGAGAAAGTTCATCAAGATCTTGCTCGTACATCGGCCTAGGCGTCACGACTTTCTCGCGGGACTTCTGCATGTCCAGCTCGATGCTCTCCGGACCCTTCGGCGCCTTGAGCGCGGTATTCAGTTTGTCGAAAATCTCCGGCGCCTTCTGCTCCGGCGGCTTAGACTTGGGATCAGACGCTCGTTGTCTGCGCCTATCTCCAGGTACATCCGTGGGCACATCTTTCTTTCCTCGCGGCTTCCGAACAGTTTGTTTGCCGGTAGCAAGATCAACAGACCAGACTTCCCCTTCCCGCGGCGTCGCATCTGGGTGGGCCCCGGCTCTCCGTTGTCGCCGTGCCCGGACGGAGTGCGTTTCATCCGGGTAGGGATCCGGATCGTGCCAAGTTGGTTCGTCGTCCTGACCGCGCACCGGTGTTTCCGGTCCCAGCCGCCCGGTCATGTCCTCGGGCCCGGGCTCGCCTACGAGCTTATGTTTGGGACGATACTTCGGGTCCATATCCTTCGCGTAGAGACCCTTAGCCTCAGTTACTGGATTGATCATGTCTTCTAATAAAGCCGCCGGATCGATATCAAACATTTCGATAACTTCAGCATTGGTCAAAACGACCTCAACTTCTTCTCTGATTATTCTTAATATTTCTGACTTTTTCATATCACGATACTCCGGCGCATTATTAATTAGTTGTTTGTTGAGTGTTTATCAATTTCTTGTATATGATCTTTCCATTTATCACGTAATCGATCTGTGACGTCGCCTTCGACCTGAACTGCCTCGGCTTCAATACCAGCCGCCCAAGCCGCCGCAACCTCATCATCGTCGTCGTCCCAATGTTTGGTGACACCTAGTTCCATTAGTTTATCAGCCTTAAAATTTCCATAAGTGTAATGGACCTCTTCAACTGGTAATCCAAACTCTTGAATTGCCTCTTCGGGGGTCGGGGCTTTATCCCATTCATACTTGGGACGTCTCAACGGGCTACGAGAAGTAACAATGATAACCTTGTTTCCTTGGGCAGCCAAATCTTTCAAGAGCGCAATGTTTTCTTCGTGCGGCCCTAAATACTCCACATCGCCGTCTTCTAGTGTATGATAGCGTATGAGGGTATTATCAAAGTCAAACGAATAAATGTTCTGTTCTAAATTATCTTCCTCTGTTGGTGCTGCTAGATCAAGCTCACCAGAATCTATCCATCCCTTTGTTCCGTCTATGTCCACCTCTAGCCATTTTACGCCTTTATCGCTCCAGCTGCCTAGTATCTCGGCTTGATCGCCCGGGGCGCCTGCTTGCGCCTGTTCTTTGTTCTCGCTGTAGGGGCTATATAATTCAACATAACCGGGATAGTCCGCGTTTAATGTACCGGTCTTCTTATTATTTTCAGTAATGAACTTTCGCCATTCTGTTAAAATCTGTTTCATTATTATAAATATACCTTTTCATTCATTTACAGTATATCAAATTCTAAAACAATGTCAAGAAGTATTTCAAGTAGGAGTTTCATTTATTACCACCCCCCGCCCCAATCATCATCAAAAATCGAAGAGTCGATAATCTTGAAGTTGTATCCTCTATCATATCCTATGTTGCCCCGACCAATCTCATACTTGTCGATAGCAAAGGACTGCATCGCTTTGCTTAGTTCTTGGTAGACAGCGCCCGCAACAGGAGCTATAATACTCTGAACCAACATAGCATCTCTCTCGTCTGCCTGCAACGCCGCGTCCACAAAACCTAGTTCGTTCTTACTATGGGGATCAAGTGTTGGAGCTTCGCCTCTGTCGGTTCGGAAAGAACTCATAATGACTCTCATAAGATGAAAGGGGTCGGCAATATTGAGGCTTGATAGCCAATCACTTGCATCCAGCGTATTCCAATTCTCTAAAATCGCTTGCTGTTCGGCTGCGAACGACTTGTCTAATACCTTCTGCATATCTTCGGGTTCTACAAGAGGTTCTACGTTTTCTAAAACGACCCATTTCCAATCTGGACCGTGAGCATATGCTTTGGGGAAAATAAGAGGGTAGGCAATGGCGGTTTCAAAGTCTTCTTTGTTCATCTTCTTTTTGTAATCGTCATCTTCGTGGATAACCTTGATAACATAGTCGCTATTCTCAAGAGGCACATATACCTTACGAAACGACCCTTGACCGGCTTCCTTAAAACGGCTTTCATCATTAACAATCACTTTTATCGCTGCGAGTTGATCTTCACCCTGTATTCCCTGTAGCCACGGGAAATGCTCGGCTTCGGCCGCGGCAAGATACTTCCGCCAGTTTTCAAGTAGGAGTTTCATTCACTATAAATAGTTCTACTTTTGTTCCTTATCCGCGGCAATCTTCACCCCATGTCTCCGGGCCCACTCATAGCCTCCGCGGCCATCAACGTATACAACCCTAATCCACGGATTAAATTGAAAATAATTTTCTATACATATCTCAGTTATGATTGCGAGGCACCCTCGCCGAGGGCCTCCCACTTTTTCAACTAGATCTCCGATTTTTAATCCATCGATTCCATCTTTTCGCCCCATCTGCTCAGGGAGAAAACTCAGCCGACGCCGCTCGAACCACTCCAATTAAGATCGATTGTCTCAGTTGGGATACCAGTGAGGCCTGCGAAAACACTGCAGTTTGCCGACCCGGAGAGAATGATAGATTCGCATTTCACTTCGAAAATTGTATCGCCTTCGAGGCATTCGTAGTAATTATTTGTTTTTGTTAGGCCATTGAGCGAAAAAGCAACCATAAGATTGTTGTCATCAGCATCTAAGTTGGAAACAGAGAACCACCTTGTAACGGTCGGAAAGTCGATTTGAACATGGGCGCCGTCCTCGGGCCCGCAGCTAATCCCTCCGCTAACAAAAGGCTTTCCTGATGCTTGAAACGAAGCTACGTTGCCGAGCCCGGGTTTATAAGAGTAAGTTACGTGTGACATAGTTTTTGTTCCTGTTCTTGTCTATTAGTAAATAGTTAATCAATTTGCATATTATGTGAAATCTTTAGGATCTCTGTATTTTTGTCTTACTTTTTCGGAAATTGGGATCGCTTCACCATCGCCGTCGATACGGACGAAGGTCATAGAAGTGCACACCACCGCGCGCTGAGTTCCGTTGTACACAGAGTGCCTTCTCGCCTCCATATCCAGCGTTAGAGACGTCTTACCGACCTTAGCCACCTCTCCATATATCTTGATGATTTGACCGGGCCTGCAGGGCTTCTGAAAGGTCAACCCGGAGATGTGCTTTGTGACCATTCGAGGTGTGTCAGCCACCTGTGCCGCATATGCTGCAGCTGCCTCATCGAGCCAAGCCAACATTACGCCGCCAAAAAGGTTACCATGATATCCTACATCTTGTGTTTTTACAAAATGCGTTGATATTAATTCCATTTAAATTTCTTGTTCTTCCGTGGGCTCTTTGGCCGGCAACAAATGTTTATGAACCTTCTTAACTTGAGGGCATGCGCCGGTACTTTTGCACAGATCATTTACTTTAGCCTGTAATGTTGCAAGTTTTAAGCTCAAAGTTTCAATAACTGTCGAAATCTCCTGGATATTCTTGTCCTTAGAGTCCATTTTCTTCAATCTCCTGAATCATAGCGAAATGCGCATTGGCCACGGACTGCCTAACATCGGGATCCATTAGTGCCAACGCGTCGCCGTAGTTAGTCATAAAACCATTCTCAGACAAAACAGCCGGCATATGGGTTTTCCGAAGGACATAAAAGTTCGCCCATCTGTCATTACTAAGAACTCCGCGGTTTCGGAAAGGAGTTAGGTCCCCAATCCAACGTTGCAGCACTTCTGCAAGTCTTTTTCCGTTTTTACTCTTGTAATGATGGAAAGAGCAGGCCCCGGCTGCGGTATTGAAGTCTCTGCCGTTCCCAAACGCATTAGCGTGGACTGAAACGTAGATACTGTTCCGGTTTTCTTTATGGAACAGGTTTGCCTTCGTTACTCGATGTCGTAATGATATATCTTCTTCTGTATCGACCAAATTGATACAATCTATCCGATTTTCTTGACATAGTTTGATAACTCGGCCGACAACATCGCGGTTAAAAACGCCTTCATATAGCACTGATCCGTCAGGAAATGCAGGAGACCGCTTGCCAGCAGTTTGGTAAACACCATCTATTAGGCCTCCGTGGCCTGGATCCAACAACCATGTATGTCTGGACATATAAGCAATCCCCTCAACACTAAATAGAAGAAGATCTTCATAAATAGCGAATCCATGAAAGATTTTGGTTTTTAAATCGACTTTTGATAATGGATCTGTATGTGGGTCGCACAGGAAGTTTCGGTAGGGTAAAAGGAGAATCAGCCAAATAATGATCTGATTTTCTCTGGTTGCAGCCTATACACGCGGCGACAACATTATCCCACGTAGTCGCCCCACCCTTCGACCGGGGTATGACATGATCGATAGTTAGCTCGGACTCCGCATATCTGGTATTACAGTATTGACAGGTTCCTTCGTCTCGAACAAGAATATTTTTTCTTGTGCAAGGTAGCGTAAAATACTTCTTATCTATAAATTTGTAAAGCGCAATGATCGAAGGGATCTTGAACCTCTCTCTAGCAGATGACACCCACATTTCAGTGTATTCGACCGCCCAAGCTTTTCCAACGTATGTTAAAACAAAAGCTTCTTTCCAGGAGATAACCTCTAGAGGCTTAAAAGAGGAGTCAAGTTTTAAAACTGCTATATTATCCACGGAGTCTCCCAAAATTAACTAGGGTATTTTTCTGCCACCCGGCCGATCTCTTTTATTTAATGGTTGAATTTTGAAGTAATTTGTATTATACTGTTAGAAGGCAAAAAACTAAAATGTTTTATGACCGTGGGAGTGTATTTAGGACATGAGTGTTTTCCGAAAACATAAATCGATCGTGGATCGTGCGGCTTCTGATCGAGCCCGCCACAAGAAGAAGATTGACAAAGCAATCAAAGAATCCATTAAGGATGTAATTGCTGAAGAGTCTATCATTGGCCAGAACGGCAAGAAGAAAATTAGGATCCCTGTGAAAGGGATTAAAGAGTATCGATTCGTCTATGGCGACAATGAAAAAAATAAGACAGTGGGCTCCGGAGCCGGTCATAAGGTCAAAAGAGGCCAGAAGATTGGTAAGAAGCGCGCCGAGAAGGGCCAGGGCCAAGGCGCCGGGAAGGCTAGTGATCAAAAAGGCAACGAATATTATGATGTCGAAGTTAGCTTAGAAGAACTAGCTGAATATCTTTTCGCGGACCTTCAACTTCCTGATCTAGAGAAAAAGAGATTCAAATTTATCTCACAAGAATCAATCAAGCGCCAAGGATATCGTTTTAAGGGTATACGGCCGCGGCTGTCGAAGAAAGAAACACTGAAAAGGAAGATTAGGCGCCAAAAGATGGCCGAAAAGGCCGGGACATACGACCCCGAGAGTGAAGAACGCTTCCCGTTTCACAAGGACGATCTAAAATACCACCATATCAAACCCAAGGTTAAAGAAAATAGCGCCGCTGTCATCTTTTTCCTTATGGATGTCTCAGGATCTATGTCAATGGATCGAAAATTCCTCGCTCGGAGCTTCTTTTTCTTATTATATCAGTTTCTTAACCATAAATATGAGAAAATTGAAGTAGTATTTATCTCTCACTCTACTGAAGCCAAGAGAGTAAGCGAAGATGACTTCTTTAAAGTGGGCACTTATGGTGGAACAATTGTCTCTAGCTGTTTAAGCCTCGAACTCGACATTATTTCTAAGGAATATCACCCAAATACTTGGAATATCTATTCTTTTTATTGCGGCGACGGCGAGAACTGGTCTTCTGACAACGAAAAGTGTATTGACTTGTTCAAAAAAATAAAAGATATAAGCCAACTAACAGCTTATTGCGAAATAAATGAGCACTATGGTAATTTTGCAGAGCCCGGCGAAGACCAAACCTCCAGCGCTTACCCGTGGCCCAGCTTCTCCGCCTGGAAAAACGAAGAAATGGAAAACTTATGGTCAAAATTGGTACCACTTTGCGACACCGAATTCAAAAAAGTTATGATAGGACAAACAGATCATATCTGGAAAGCGTTTAGTAAGCTTTTCGGGGGAGGAAGGTAGTATGAGCGACTGGACAGAATCAGATTTACTTCTTTGGGACGAAAAGATATGCCGGATCGCCGGCGATATGGGCCTCGATTGGCACCCCATCGATTATGAGATCATTGACTACCAAGAGATGTTAGGTGCCATGGCCTATGTTGGGCTTCCAACACACTACAGGCACTGGTCCTATGGTAAAGAGTACGAGCGTACACATACACTTTATAATGCGGGACAGACGGGCCTGCCCTACGAGATGATCATCAACTCAAACCCCAGTATTGCTTATTTAATGAGAGAGAATGCCCTCTATGTCCACATTCTCACTATGGCACACTGTGTGGGTCACTCGGATTTCTTTAAGCAAAATCGAATGTTCACGGATACTAATCCTAACAACATTATTGACAGCTTCAAGTCAGCAGCAAAGTATGTTCGTAAGCTTATCGAGGATCCGTCAATTGGAGTTGAGCGCGTCGAAACCATTCTCGACGCAGCGCATTCAATCAAATATCAAGTGCCACGCTTTCCTGGAATTAAATACAAGTCCCGGAAACAAATTTTAGAGATCGAAAGAAAGAAAATGAATAAGGACGAGAACTACAAGCCGAATCTTCACAAGGTACCTCTTCGTCCAGAATATAATCTATTACGATTTATTGCCGAGCACAGCAAACATCTAGAAGAGTGGGAGCGGAATTTGATCCTTATCGTGGAGGAAAGCTCAAAGTATTTTATCCCACAAGCTTTAACTAAAGTAATGAACGAAGGCTGGGCATGCACAATACATTATAAGATTTTTAATGAACTCAATCTTCCTGACAATCTTCATTTGCCGTTTATAAAATTACACAACCAAGTTGTCCGGCCACACTTAGGCCAACTAAACCCTTATCACTTGGGTTATAAATTGTTTGAAAAAATAATTGAAGAGGGCAATATGGAAGAAGCAATGATAATTAGAGAAGTACATAACGATATATCATTCTTACGTTTTTACCTAGATGAAGAATTTATGAGAGAGAATAATTACTTTAGTTATTCCTTTAAAAAAGAGAAGAAAGCAATTACAATAGATGACATATCTGACGAGGGCGGCTGGAAAGCAGTCCGAGATGAAATGATAAACAACATTGGCCTCAATCGAGTGCCGGTTGTTTATGTAGATGAGATAGAGAAGAATAATACTTTGTCGCTTGTGCATGAGCACGACGGCCGGGACCTAGAACTAGCTTATGCTAATAAAGTACATAAGCATATTAGTACTCTTTGGGGCGACGACGTAAGATTAGTCTCGATAGTGGAAAATGAGATATGGGAGTTTTAAATTATGACCACAACAAATAAGTTTTTAAAAAGTGTGAAAGCACACAGAGAGAGCAAGACAGAGAAGAAATTTGAAGGCGTCTTAGCAGACTATCTCTTATTGTTGGAAAAAAATCCTGACATATCTGTACTGGCTCATAAGAGGCTTTACAGGCAGCTCCTGTCGAGCGGTATGAAGACTCTAGATGAAACAGATCACCGGTGCAATCAGCTGTTCAACGGAGAACCAGTAAGAGTATACGATTACTTCTCAAGTCAGTTCTTCGGTATGGAGCGACCCTTAGAGAAGGTGATGAGATTCCTCCACTCCGCGGCTATGAAGGGTGAAGAGAGCCGACAGGTGCTCCTCTTGTTGGGTCCCGTAGGTGCTGGAAAGTCGGCTCTCATTGAGCACATTAAGACAGCGCTCGAAGCATGTGATCCTATCTATACTCTAGAGGGTTGCCCCATCCGGGAAGAGCCGCTTCATCTCATTCCTCGTACGCTAAGAGATGAATTCTCCGAGGCATACGGCGTGAAGATTGAAGGCGACCTCTGTCCCTTGTGTCGTCATCGTCTAATAAATGAATACGGCGGCGACTACACTAAGTTCCCGATCACGCAGACCGCGTTCTCAGTCCGAGGCCGTAAGGGCGTTGGCGTTGTCCCTCCCATGGACCCCAACACACAGGATACAAGCCTCTTGATTGGCTCAGAAGATATCTCTAAGCTCGACCTCTACCCTGAGGATGATCCGAGAGTTCTAAGCCTTAATGGCGCGTTCAACGTCGGCAACCGTGGCATCGTTGAGTTTGTCGAGGTGTTCAAAAATGAGATCGAGTTCCTTCACACTATGATCACAGCAACCCAGGAGAAGAATGTACCTTCCCCCGGTAAACAGGCAATGATTTATTTTGATGGCGTTATTCTTGCTCACTGCAATGAAGCAGAGTGGAACAAGTTTAAGTCCGAGCACACGAATGAGGCCATTCTTGATCGTATTGTCCGTGTCAACATTCCTTACACGTTAGAGTACGAGCAGGAAGTTAAGATCTATGAGAAGCTTATCGCAAGGTCAGACTATGATTACCACATTGCACCGCACACTCTAGAGATTGCAGCCATGTTCGCGGTTCTCTCAAGACTTAAGCCCTCTGCCAAGGTCGACCCCCTCACCAAGATGAAGATCTATAATGGTGAAGAGATTGTTGAGAAGGGGTTCATCAAGAAAGTTGATATTAAGGACCTTAGAGACGAAGTGGAAGATGAAGGAATGACCGGAATCTCCACTCGCTTTATTATGAAAGCAATCGACGCAGCATTGGCAGACTCTACGAAGAATATGATTACCCCCATTTCTATTCGTGACTCACTTATTAAACAAGTTAAGGAACAGATCGTCAACCCTGACGTCCGGACTCACTGTCTCCAGTTCTTACAGAAGACACTCCACGAAGAGTATCTTGCAATCCTTGAGAAAGAGATTACAAAGGCTTTTGTCACCGCCTATGAAGAGCAGGCCGAGTCATTATTTAATAACTACTTGGATCACGCCGAGGCATTCGTTAATAACACTAATGTCAAAGACAATGTTACCAACGAAGATATGGAACCAGACGAGAAGTTCCTGCAGTCGATCGAAGAACAAATTGGTATTAAGGGTTCAGCAAAGAACAACTTCAGGGCCGACATCACATCCTATATGTTTGCTAAACTTCGTCGAGGCGAAGTAATCGATTGGCGCTCCTACGGCCCCCTAAGAGAGGCGGTGGAAAGTAAGCTGGTTTCATCAGTTCGTGACATTTCGCGAATTGTAACAAAAAGCAAAAGCCGTGACAACAAACAGCAAAAGAAGTTCAATGCAATGGTACAGACACTTATTGATAATTATGGGTATAGCGAAAGCTCTGCCGAAGAAGTGCTCAAGTTCGCATCGAACAACCTATGGCGCGATTCATAAACTCCCACTTTCACTAGCCGCGCCAGAAAAGGAGGACTTCGTGTCCTCCTTTTTATTTGGGATCAGTAATAACCCACTACGCTTACACCACTCAAAAGTATTATTAGGCGTGGTCCAACGAACCCTCACCCAAGGGTTCTCGGGATCGAGGTCTCCAAAAATCTCTATAACGATGCCCAAACGGTCACCCCTAAGGGATTGTATAAGATCTCCAGACATCATAAGAGGTTTAGGCAAAACTTTAGTGGAAGGTGTCGTCAGTATTGGGATTGAGTGCCGATAGCCCCATAGTGTCGATGTCTTGCAAATTTTGATTCAGCGATAAAATCAGCTCGTTTGTTTTGGTATCGACATAAATGGATACGAAATCATCATTCGAGATATTTTTAAAATCAGCAAGACTTAATGTTGCCATACCATACTTGTGAACCATTACAGTTATAAGTGTAGACAACATTTCCGGAGAATTAATATCCTCCAGATCATTTTCCGTATAATTTTTGTGTAGTTGGTGGGACCGCGTCGCCGCAGCCCTCTTTTTCTCGAGAGTTTTTATGGCCCCATGCAAAATAGTATCAAGCTCACCCGAAACCCGGACATTTTCCTTAAAACGTTGATGATTTTTCCAAGCCATAAAGAGCGCAAGCATAATGGAAACAAACATAAACGAAAATAATAATATATTCAACGATAACATCGTGCGCCCCTTTCTACAATACATAGTCATCACGACGCCAAATTTTTCGCTATTTTTTATAACGCAAACGCATACCGTCGCGTCAAAGCGCACGTGAATAGGGCGAGAATAAGGCAGGTTAGACTAAAATACGCTTTTATACCGGAGGCCCAAGCACAGTTCCCAAAACCCAAGATACAGGCAGATGGCCACTCGGGGATTCCTCCGATGATTATTGCCGGCACATAAAGTTAGGCCTAGGATAAATTCGTGGGAACGGTAAAAGGTAAGTACGGGGACAATCATTAGATATGAAGCAGTATCCAGAAAACAGAACCAACGATGCTAGCACAGCAAATAAGGAATACAGCTTGAGTTAGCTCTTCGTTGTTTTGTAGGATCTTCATAATGCGCATAACAGATATAAGTAGTGAGCATTATACCAGATCTACCAGATATGTTGTTGTGGAGATATGCATTTTATGTGCCAAGAACACAAAAGTCTGGGAAAATTCTACTGGGAATTCTTTTTGGGTCGGGTTTTTGCTAAGCGAACCAGATCTAGACGTCGCCAACGCTCCCGCGCACGAAGGGAGTCCGCTGGGTACATGCTGAGGAATGCTTTTTTGGCTTCCTCGGGTGAAGGCGCAGGATGCTCTACGTTGGGCCGTCGACGCTTATTGCACGCACGCCACGCGAAGTAGACCAGAAGGCCGCCAGGGATCACCACAGCGGCTACAAACACCAGTGTATGTATGATGGGGTTCGTCATCATCACCTAGTATCACCTCGTCTGTTCTCTGTGTAATCATCTCTTAAACTTCCCTGCAATCTTTTCGATTAGGTTTAGTATGCGATCGCCGACTGTATCCCAGGCTGCTTGCATCATCATTACTATGCTTCCTATCCACAAAAGCGCCAAACTGCTGACGCCTGCCACTATTATTGTGTCTAGGACCCAATTCATCTAGTCCTCTTCGCTTGGATTGCGCTGCTTTGCTCGAGCCGGAGATCCGTGTCTTCCACGTGCTGTCTGGGTGCTACCTAGGCTCAATGGGTCGATATCCAAGAGCGAGGCTGCGATGTAGTCCATCGAGATGTCTAGCTGTTCAAGCTTCTGCGACAGTTCGACGATGATCTTGTCGACCATTGCCTCGATGAAATCTGGTGTAATTGGGTTTTGGGGGGTTTGGATTGGCTCCATGGTTGTGTCCTCGCAGATGTAACTAGTTTTGATTATAGCATAATTTGGGTTGTGTGTTTAAATTTCTTTGTTTTTGTCTGGAAATGTAAAAGTCCCGGAAAAAAGTTTCAGAAAATTATCCACGCGTTGCTCATGTACTTAGACTTACTTCGCACCCGCAATAGTTGCGTAGCACATACATCGGGCGCCCGGTGGGGGGGGGAGGGGGACCCCCCCTGTGAGTTGTTTGCAATTTACAACTTTATTTTGTGACGCTTTGTGAGTTGTTTGTATGTGCTCAGCAGCTCACGGTCCAGGTTCTTGTGAGTTAGTTGTGGGTACGTAGCAACTCACGAGACAATAAAAAAGCCCGGCATAACCGGGCGATTCTATGTTGCCCCGCGCGGGGCTGGCGCTTACGCGCGCTTATTGTGCGCGCGCTTGTGGAGAGTAGCCGGACGAATTACGAACGATACTGAATCATCCTCCGCGCCCACGTTCGCCTGAGCGGCTGTTAGGTCCGCACAGAGCGCGGTCACCTTCGCGACGTTCGCCGGGTCGATGCCGACAAGCGCGCAGGCGGACAGAGCGCCGTCTAGCTTGCTCTGAATTCCGGCGACGACGCTAGCAGCATCCGCGCCAGTCGCGACGAAGCGCAACGTACCGCGCGCGGCTTTCACGGCTTTATTGGTCGCAGGCACGAGCCCGGCGCGTGTTTCGAGCATCAGCGCCGCGCCGGCGGCGTTAAGGTCGCCGTGGGAGTCGCGGACGTAATCGAGCGCGGTCCCTACGTT
>Ga0080013_1002692_pt1 | contig 20270 bp, 14 predicted proteins | sample ETNvirenome_6_85_FD_69236 | JGI IMG/M metagenome (GOLD analysis project Ga0080013, IMG submission 69236) | Marine viral communities from the Pacific Ocean - ETNP_6_85 (SPADES assembly) (version 2) | ecosystem: Environmental > Aquatic > Marine > Oceanic | place: Pacific Ocean | collected 2013-06-19 | reverse complement strand
TCAGGTTGTTCTTGGTAAGCCCCATTTATATAATACACAAACTTAATTCCATAAGCATAACCAGTTTCTAGCATCGACATATTAAAGTCAAAATAGCTACCAGTCACGTCATATGAAAGCCGTGTATGGTTTAAACTGCCTGTTCCATATGAAATAACATCCTTTTCGTCAATCATCCTAAAGATTTTAAAGTAAGCATCATCAACAATATCGTTCTGAATTTGCTTAGATGCTACTGTGTAAATAGTTGGACTCCAATCTTTTAATCGAGTAAAGAGTCGGAACCGTGCGGTTCCTTGGTTGTAATATTCTGGTTCCAAATTAGTAACGGTTGTTACATATCTTGGAATAGAATAAATGTTGGATGAATTAAACACTTGAGGAATAAAAGATCCAGTGTGATAGATTTTTGTGCCAGCTGTGGTGATGGCAGAGCCAGACGATCCAGAGAACCAACGATCAAACGCTAAACTGGCACTTGTGTCCAGTGCAAATGAGGCACTATAAATTCCTACATCCACATATCCGCCCGTGATTGGACTATTTGGAGCCGCTGTCAACAACTCTCCTTGACTTGCAGACGTATAAACGTTTACATATATTGGACCCGTCTCAACATTGGCCAGATTCTTGGGTTGTCCCCTAACATAGTTGTAAAGGTAAATGGTGTTTTTATTGTCGGCTGCGCTTAAATTGGAGCTTGACACATAAAAACTTCCCCTCTGATCTTTTCTAGTTGAGTTCCAGCGGGCTTCAATAACAGGGCGCGAAAAGAAATATTCACTGCTACGCGCAGAAAACTTTTTAGTATAATAAGATAATTTACCGTCTTCTTGACTGGCAGTTAACATCACTCCAACACCATAGTTGTCATAATCTCCAGCAATCCACTTCTCCACCAATCCTGTTATCTTAACTTCCAGGTCGCCAGTTCCTTTTTCGCCGAAGGTCTGTCTGTAATTAAACTCATCATAGTCAGCGGCGGGTGCGCCGTTAAAAGATGCGCTCAAATAGCTTCCACCTGTCAAAGTTGTTCCAGCAATATTAGACCAAGTAGTAGAAGCTGCGGCGTTTATCCAGTTTGAGCCGGTGCCTCCATAAGTTAAGTCTGAATATTCTTCCATATCCAGGCCGTGGCCTTCATCCCAGGCTCCAGTGACTGCTGCCACTGTTAATATCATGTCTTTCGGGAGAGTTTGAGCGTGTTTAACGTTGAACATTCTAAGCCACCACTCTACACTACCGCTGGCCGGTACCGAACCAGCGGCTCTGTCAGCAATTATTGTATCAACCGGAAAGTTTATTAAAATTCTTGAAAGCTCTGTGGATCCAGAAGATTCTTGTGCATATATCGAAAACACCTCTAGAGAATCGGAAAGCCCCATATTTGAACCCGTGCCTCTAGTTTTCAAATTTGCCTTATAAGCATTGGTGATTGTAGTATCCGCACTGGCGGTATATCTCAATATTGCCATTATCTAACCGTCCCTTCAATATCAATGTCTGTTAGAGCCACCTCAAATACAACATTGTCTGGTGCATATATAATTCTTCCATCGGCAGAGGTTGCCGATCCTAAATCAAACATAATATCTGAATATGCGGCGCCAGTTTTTTGAGATACCTTTACTTTCACTACATCTTCGACACCGGTTACCGAATTAATAACATTAAATATTGAAGATATTGAAAATGGTTCACCTATATCTTGTTTATTTGTGTTTAAGTATTTGGTTAATTTAACGTTAATCAATGACATTAAATCACTTGAATTAGCAAACGAATCAGATTGAACCAAGTATTTAATCCCCAAGTTAACAACCTTGGCATCCAAAATATCAACTGTGTCGTTGATCATTCTATTCTTATTAATCCACGTCTTCAAGTTATTTTTCAAAGTGTTGTTTGCTTCAGTGAAGAGGCCGTTAGGGCCCTCTGACAGGATATATATATTTATGTTTCTTTTAAAAGAATCTGAATCTTGGACCACATTAACTCTTTTTATTTTTCCAAATTTTGCCGGCATTGAATAGCATATACTCTTATAATCCTCTCTAGTGACGGCGCGGTTCTGAGAAGAATGTGTGGCCTGAATTCTTTGTTTAAGTTCTACTGGGCCGGGGTAGGATATGTCTCCAACTATTGGATCGTTGTTGGTACATTCCATGGAATTTATAACAGATGCCCGGGTTACCGAATTTATGTTGAGTTCGTCTGGAAATACAAATCTCATTGAGCGAACGTTGGTTAATTGGTTAACAAACACGTTCAAGCTGTCTGATGTGTTATATCTATAGTAGATTGTTAGTGTTGTGTTGGCTGGAGCAATCCCAAACTTGTCCGTTTCGATTAATTTAGAAGGATCAAAACCCGTATCTGATGTATGATCTTTTCCGTGCGTTTTTAAAACAACAGAAGATGGTTCCACCACTACGTGTTGTGTAATACTGTCTTCAGACCCATATCCAAATTGAAGAAATGTGCTGCCGAGATCTTGTCTAGTTACAAATCTCCGCGGAACAACGAACGGCTTCAGGATAGATTTCACCTGTTCCTGACCGGTTCCCTGGTTTAGAACTTCTTTGTATATTATATTTTGTGACAAATTATCTACTTCATAATATCTATGCCCCTCGGAATCATAGACTGATACTATTTCAGTCACATTTTCTCCGTTTGATAAATCTACTCTTAAGAATTTTTGGAATGCTGAAAGTGTTATGTCTTCTGTTCCTAAAATTCCAGACATTACTCTTCCTTCCGCTTTAACCGCATATTGCGTTGGGAGCCCCGTGGTAGAATCTACTTCGGCAACAACGACTTCATTTGAACTATCTGCAAAATTCACAGGCTCTATTAAAGAAAAGAGGGCTCCATCTTGAGATTCAAATGTGGAGTCTTTTCGAAGAATGGGAAGATATCTTGAATCGGGGCCTAGGCCCGCATCATTCGCTGGTACTAATAAAAATAAAGTTACTGTTCCAAAAGAGGCCGGCGTTTGTTCAAAGCGATATCCAACTTGATTTCCGTGTTTGATTATGTTATCATACTCTACCGCGGTAGATAAAAACGATTCATTTGCTTGGTAATCCAAATAGAAAGACATAACGTCACCAACATATGCTACTGTGTCCAACATCATTGCTCCAAAAGACGCTTCATTGAAGTCCTGAAAAGTGTCTGGATAATATCTAGATGCAATGCCTACCAGAGCCTCCTTAATAGAGTCAAAATCTCTGTTTACATATTTTACCGGTATGTTTTTCTTTTTAGCCATTAAATTTTTGCCCTTTTCCTTCTCTAATTAGGCTATTTTATCAATTATTTCTATAATATCTGAAATTCCTAATGGCAAAATTTCATAATGAAGTTTTATTGTTAGCATATTAGAGTCGGCAGGATCCAATATGTCGCCATTGGGATATCCGAAATTTATGTTTGTCACTTTGACGAAAGGCATATATACTGAGACCTGTTCGTGTATTTTTGATTCGATGCTTCCGTACAGTTGGCCGCCATTATTTTCGAACAAATATCTTAAAATGCCGACGCCAAATTCAGGTTCCATAATTCTTTCGCCAGGATTTGTCAACAACAGACATTTAAGGTTTTGTTGTACAAGTGTTCTATAATCTTTTATCAAGGCATAGCCATCTTGACCAGATGGGTGTAGCGGTAACATAGGTGCGAGTCCGGACATTATTCTATTTCCTCTTGTTCATTTTCAGGGGTGTCACATTCTTCTTGAGGTGAAACTGTTTCCTGTTCTTCTAAGTAATTATCCTCTTGTTGGTTTCTTTCTCTATACTTTTCATAAGGAGTTTTAAAATTAAGACCCAAAGCAAGGAATCCAAGAGGGGTTAATGGGGGACCGATACCGATTCCGAAAGGAGGTGGGCCGAAAACATTCATTGGCAAAACTTTCGGAACAGAAGACCAAACAGTTGGAAGACCCATACTTTTCATCAGTTTGATAGACGGGTCTGATTCTTCGGCATATCCTTTTATCATCATCGGTATTGTATTAGCCGCAAGGCGCGTAGCTGTGGGGAAACCAATTGGACCATCTGTTGATATAACATTGTCAACAGATTTTTTCATTTGCGCATTGGTTCCATGTTCTGCTGCAGTTGGATTTTTAAACGAATAATATGGCTTTGCCTCTGGAGATTTTGTTAACACATGAAATAAGCTTTTAAGAGCTTGTTTCGTGGGATCAAAGGCTGATTTTATTGCTTTGTTTGAAGATCTTGTTACGGTCGTGCAATATATTGTAAACAACGATGACAACCTTGACATATTATAACAGTAATTAAACACGATGTCGAATTCTTCAGAATTCTTCAATTCTTCTTTTAGTGTAAGGAATTCAGAAATTACCTTTATGCTCTCAGGACTATACCAGTCGGTAGTTGGGTTATTTTCTAAAGTCACCCTCGGCCAGTCGATATTATTATCTTTAATGTCTCCGAAGGTTGTAACTCCCGCCTTTGCTAACATTTCATGTGCAGATTTCTCTATTACAACAATAGGGATTGGATTTACGACTCGCTCAAGGTCGCCTTTTATAGAGTGTTCGTGTTCAGAATCTAAGAAACTAGTTTCGCCCGATTGAAGTAGTTCTGTAACTGCAAATGCTTTACTATATAAAGCGGATGGATTATCTAATGTCTTTGATCCGAACAAACTAGAGAACTCAAAAGTGCTACTATAATCAAATAACACTCCATCAGACTCTTCACCTATCATTGAGGTATTAATCCTTCGGGTAAGTGAAAAGTTCTCCAGTGGCGGAAGATACATAAGACGAACTCCCATTTTTATATCAAGGCGCGTGTCTATATTTGTTTGTGCGAATTCCTCTTTTATATTCCACTTTGCCCATTCTTGCCACTGTTTCATGTTAACGATTCCCTTTAGGTGCTCGGGAATTTGGCTGCTAAAAGCAGACAATGGGTTTTCATTTTCATCTATTTTAAAATATCTCTCCAAGAAGAATTGACCATTTGCAAATTGAGGATTGGTTTTTTGAGTAAATCCGCCTCCGCTTTCAAAATTCTCTTTTTCAGAAAATCTTGGTTGCGTTACATATCTTCCCGAGCCGCGAGGATCAAGTTCCACCTCTGGTATTGTTTGTTCTGGGCCGATCCATTCGTTCAAGATTTTGTCTTTCATAAGATCATTGGCGTTTGCTTCTGGACCAAATATGTTATCTATGTCATCAGAAACTGCCAATAACTGTTCTTTAATTATAAACCTCATCGCATCTGTACCGCGGAGCAATGAAACATCCTCTTCCGTTATTGGGTCTTTAAGTTCACCCGTCTTCTCCTTGCGCTTGTTTAAAGTCTTCAAGGCAAAACTAGCTAATTCATCATAAAAAATAGGATCAAAAACTTTTAAATCATCACTAATCTTTTTCAATGCGAAATTCAAGAATATATCATCTCGGGAAATATCTTCTGCCCTGAACACAGAGAAGACCGGTGCGGAATTTAATAATACTTCGACAGCGAATAACCTTATAATTGTATATAAGGCGCCTTCAGTACCAGCAGATTCCAAAGGAGACATTGCCTTAGATTGTTCATCACTTTGAGGGCGTTCGGTGCAGTCTGATTCCTCTATAAAAGCTTGCTTTACTTTAGATTTCATACCATTTAAATCGAGAAGGCTCTTTTTGGGAGACCCCTTACAAGGGGCAATTTCTCGTTCAGTTGGAGCAGGAGGTAACAATGACATTTTTCCCAAGGCCTCTCTGTCAAAAAAGCTTGCCTGTGATATTAATTCCGCAAAATGTTTCTGATATTCCGCGTAATTGTGTGGCCAATAATTTTCCAACTTTGTTCTTGTGTTTTCATTCTTTATTTCCGAAGGGATATTTTTTAATAAAAGCTTAGAAAAAACTTGAGATTGGGGAGGGGAATTAAAAGAATCTGGTTCGATTGCTAATTCTTCTATTTTTTGTTTGACAGTTACAAGAGACTTTGAAGTATAAGAAGCTTGGTTTATAATAGGATCTCCATATACAACTCTATCCTCCACGTTGGATGCCTCTTGATTATAACCAACTATAGGAGCATGTACTAATTCTTTAACCGTTATTACAGAAGAATCTAGCTCCTTTTTCTGTTGGCTTGCCAAGTTTGTCGCATATGTGACAACTGGTTCAGATAAGCCTTCGACCGAGGCATTGAAATTATATAAAGCCGCTCCAAAAATATATGAAGAGCCTCCATATGTTATCAAACTATTATTGAATTCACTTAAACTAGATTTTAAGTGAGGTAGAACTTTTTGGCCGCGAACGATTTCCATATTATCTGAATGTATTATAGTTTTGCCTCCAGACTCAAAGTTTTTTGCCGGGTCATAATCCTCGGATGGAAACTGGGAATTTGTCTGGGCAGTGGGATTATCAATGAGTTCTCTTGATTCAGGGTTGGCGTATTTTGTGTGTTCATCGTTTAACTTATATAATGATATTTTCTCTTTTGGCTCTTCAGATATTTCTATAATAGATTCAATATATGCTCTACAATCAGAATCAAAAGACTGTTCTGTTTGAGAATATATTTGATTAATAACTTTATTTGTCATATAATCCATTGATTCTGGCTGTTTTGGTGCTAAAGAAGCTGCGGGAGGTGTCAGGCTGGATTCGTTCAAATCTTCGCTTAATTCTCTTTCGGCTTCTTTTTCTGTGCAAGAATCCATCGGAGGGACAAGGTGATCTAGATTGTCGGCATTAAGAAGATCTGCTAATTTTTTAAGTCCATTGATCCTGTCCTCTTTTTCCTTTAAGATCTGTTTATTTATTTGATCTGATGTTGTACCACCTTTAGCTAAAAGCGCCTTCCTTTGATTTATGAGATTATCAAAAAATTGGTCTGGACATTCTATAGAATTAAATGAAGGGATGCACCCGAGTGGCTCAATATCATTGGGCATGCCAAAGAAAAATTCTGGTGATATTGGAAGAGAATGGTTATCTAACAGATCGGCCAACTGTTCCAAAGAATCATCACCCGGGTTTCCATCAAATAAGTCTTTTAATTCCCGGTCTGTCATACTTGCGAACATATCGTCAATAAAAGGATCTGGACATAGCCCTGGTTGTAAACCTAGTTTTACTTGTAGTTCTCGACATATTGTATTTCTCAACCTGTCAAACTGATTGAGAAGATTATCGAATTGTCTTAATAAATTATCTATATTTTCACAAACCGAAAGTGGGAATTCGGCTATATTCACCAAAGTCTTCAACATCCTGTCCATGGATTGTTCTATCTGCTTTGCTTCCCACACCATGGTATCACTAATAATTGGATTATCGTCTGGAAACAACCAAGTGATTTTGTCTAAGTTGGGAAGTCTAGATCTAAATCTTGTTCCATGTGATCGTTTCATGGACGGGCAAACTGTTGCCACCATTTTGGACCGGGCGCCGGGTTGCTGATAGTTAAACACCGGATCGGCTATTGAAATACTGTTTTCAAAAGCAGTCTTTATTTCCGAATCGGGCATGATTTTCAACAAACAAGTCATCGCTGCTCGGGCCGCTAGGCGGTGATCAGTTTTATTATATTTTTTAGCATATGCTTCTTCTATGTCCTCCGGAGTCTCTACATGAGGCGGCGCGACGGGATCTTCCTCTCTGTCTCTTCTGTCGGCTATTTTTTTTCTGACCTCTTGATCATTAACAACTCTGTCATCTGCTCTTTTTTCCTCTGACGTCACATACGGACCAGAGGCAACGCCTGTGTCTGTGGATCTTTGAAGTTCTATCTCCTCTTCAGCCCCAGGCTGGCGGGCCGGCTCCAGTGCGCCGGCTGGATATATAAGAACACTGGGGTTTATATAACTTTGAGTAAATTTAAGCCATCTGTCCGAGCCTGGATTCTTTTTTAAATATTCCGTAGCTTCTGAAAGATAAAACAATAATCCGTTTCCTGTTCTAAAAGTTCGATTTTTATTTCTTCTTCTGTTTAAGAAATATTTAAAAGCGTTAAATCCAAACCTCAATGGCAGCATTTCAATAATCTGATCATCGGAATCACCATAAAGAATATAAGTTATCTCTCTGAATCCCTGTGAGAAGCCAATCTCTATAATATCATCTTTATCTTTCCTAATTTCTAGATTATTGTGTTTAAATATTTGTTGTAAGCCTTTCCACAATTTATATAAATCGGGTGCGAAGTCTTCTTTATAGCTAAGAGAATGTTTTTTTTGTAATTGCGCATCGGCAGATGGGCCGGGAGCTATTCTTGCCCCTGAACTTTTTATTATATCATCATAGCTTCGAAGCTCCTCAATGACAGAATCTATATCCTTCTCAATGTCTGAACTTGAAAGAGTGACTCTTCGTTTTGTAACTTCATCGCTGTCCCAAGAGAAATCTTCGTCTTTTGTTACTATTGCATCAAAATATCTTGCTGGTATTTTAACCAAAACTTTCATTTTTGATTTTGGGCGATCTTTTATGTAATATTCGTGATTAGACACTTTTGTTAGTTTTGTTAACAATTCGTCGTCATATTTTTTAAAAAAGAAATCCAAAAGCCACTTGCAGCCTTGTTTTTTCAATTCTTGGGCGCGAAGTTGGTATTCTTCAGAGGTTTCTTCTCCACCAGTGCCTTCATATTTTGTTTTCCATGATAAAAGATATTCTTGCTTTACGGAATCAAAAAATGGTCGATGTTTATCTACACTAGATTTTGTCCAATCTTGAATGAGGGCGCCCGTTCGAACGTTTGGGCGGCCGGCAAAGTGTATTGCATTTTTTACTTCTGGCTCTGATTCTTCTTTAACTGGAGAGTCAGCTGTCGGCGGCGGCGTTTTTTCCTGGCTTTTGATTATCTGGGGGGCCCTGACCTCTTGCGGTGGCGTATCAGCATTTTCGGCTTTTGTTTCCTCTGTCGGCTTCACACTTGGCAAAGGTTCTTTAAACATAGGGTGGTCAATCCAGTGCACTTCTCTCCACGCTACCCTGATCTCTAAAAACGATATCTTATCGTCCGACAGACCAGAGGCTTTCCAAATACTTTGTTCAAGAGCCCAGGCTTTTACTGCGTCTGTTGCAACTCGATCCGCTTCTCTTTTAAAAACACGAGCCCAAGATTGAGAACTCTTATATCTCGGCTGACTCCATATTTCCGAATCTTCTCTTTTGCGCACGAGATTTGGTTTTCCAGGCACGGATTCAATATGCTTCTCCACGAACTCTTTTCTTGTTTCTTTGTATATTTTCGTTGCTTCTTCTAAATTCCACTTATGGTTTATTGTTTCGTCACTGGCAACTATTTCTTCTGTTTTGGGAACTGTTGGACCAGGAGTTATCTCTTCTGATATAGGATCCCATCTTTCAAAAATATACTGACGTAGAGTGTTTCCTGTTGGTTCACCAGCATCATACCAAGCGCTATATTCATCTAGTTCCCAAAGTTCTTTATCTGCAGGATTATCAAATTGTAGTTCTTCAAGTCGAGTTTGAATTTTCTCATGGATTTCTTTTGCAGGACAATCAGGATCAGTAAGATCATACGTCTTGCCTTTAATAGTTAATATTTTTTCTTGGGTTCTTGTCATTGTTTTTTTAGTTAACGTTATTGTATCTACTACAAATATATTTTTTGCCACCTTTCTTTAAAAAATTAAACTTAAATGCTTTGAGATTCTTCTTGTGATTATATAAATCTGACTTAGTTTTTGTAAGATGATTTATGCTACAGAGCAATCCCTGCCACTCTACCGTTGGAGACGCAGATGTTGGCGCGCCGAAAAATGGAGAAAAGTGCCAGTGACTTTGTAAAGCTTCATTAAAATCTTGCTGAATCATTAACATTCCATCTACCACGCCGTTTAAATCATTAATGTGTCTCACTATTTGGTTTATGGCAGCAATTAACGAATCACCTTTTACTAAAGGCTCAAGTTTGCTACTATCGTTTCCCGCTATAAGATCAATTCCACCGATATCTTCTTCTGATTTTACGCCCATTGAATTCTTTGGATCTGTCCTTGTTACTAGTTGAATTCCGTCGCGGCCTATAATTCTTACTGCGTCGGCCTTTATTCCAATTCCGGATCTTGTTTTTTGATTACCCAGACTACCATCGGCAATACCAAAGTTGTCGTCGATATTGGTTTTTTGACTTATATAGATTCTAGCTGAATCATTGATAAAATCGTTGTTCACAAACGATGGCCGGTCAGTTTTGGGATCTACGGCTTGTGGTTTTTGATTGTCGCCGCGGCCAACGACGAGATCTATTGCGCCGGCTTGGGTATCTCCTTTTCCTCCGCACCCGCTTAATCTATCGGCTGGGCGGTCTCTACCAAGAGTAATATATGCATTATTTTCGCCGGCGATAACTTTTTCACAAGGTGCTGCAATAAAGATAGGGATCGCCTCTTCTAAGTGGCCGCAGCCGACACCGTTCATAATATTCTGTTTTGTGTCTTTCCTTTTTGCCTGACTACTCTGTCTTTTTAAGTCTTGACCGCTAAAGTCTCTTGCTTTTTTAGATTTTGGACTTTCAGTATTTTCTTCTTCGATATTGATTATATTCGTTGGATCTGACATTTCATATTTTCCCTTTGTATTAAGATGTTGTTGGCTGTGAAGAACCTACAAGATTAAACAGTCTTCCTTTGGCGGGCGGCAACGTTGTTATTTTCTTCTTTTTCACCCACCTTTGTTCCAAGGCAGTTCCGAGAAGACTGTAGGCCTCTTTTTGTGCATAGCCTCTTGCTCGTAGTGTACAATAATATGCTGTTGACGAGCCATCTCCCTTCATCGCGACATAGCCTGAGTGGGATGTTACACCCTTTGGCATTCCATCGACCTTACTCCAATAAAATTTATCTCCGCGCACGTTCCAGAACTGCATATGCAAATCTGGAAATGTTTTAACCAGAAATACTATTAGACGATAGCACGCCTCTTGTTGTTCAATTGTAGGATTAAGATATTTTCCAAAAACCCTATCTTTTTCTTCTGGTCGGGCCCTGGAAGATTTCCATTTATTTAATATTTCTATTCCTATCGATCTGGAGTTTACGCCTCCGCCGGGAACCGATTTGCCTCCGCCGTGGTACCCAAAGCCAGTTCTTGGGTCTATATGTTGTGTGACAGAGCCGTCTTTTCCGACCATATATTCAATTGATAACCCTCGATTCTCTAAAACTCGATACGTTCCTGCTCGGCCGCCGTCTTTTCTTGCTTGTTCGTTTTTTTCTCCAACGACGCTTTCATGAATCACTATCATGTTAATTTTCTTTCTTCTCTTTTTACCGTATTTTGAAAAGGGCTTTCCTTTATTAATAACTATTTGAAGATTAGGGTCCGTGTCCACTGGCAACGGGGCCCCGATATCACCAGCATCGTGTGATTGACCGCCGGAACCATCGGCACACGGGGGTGCGGAAGCACCGGAAGCCGTAGAGGCTGGCTTTGGGGTCTGGTTTGTGCTGTCTACTATTTTTTGGCCGGCCTTTATTTTCCCCAGCACTTTTTTAGCTTCCTGGAGAGCTAGTTCTGTTCTCCCCAGTGTTGTCTCATGTTCCCAGGGCGGAGGATTCTTTTTGTTGTCCTGAATTGCTTTTTCATATTCTGCTTGAGCGAGGGACACCATTTTCTTGGCGGCTTTTAGAGTTAAATATTTTGGAGCGGGGGGCGGCGAGGCTGCGGAACCAGATGGTATACTTGGCTTAGCTTGTGATGGAGCCTTTGATCTGGCCGTATGTGACTCTTCAGTACGCGCTTTGTTATCAGACTTTGCGATCTCGGTCGACGCTGCTGCAGCTTTATTTCCCAAAGATTTTACTATATCCCATCTAGTTTGCGAACTGCCCCATTTCGATGTATGGGTGTCGGTCAATCCCCATTCCCACCACATAACAGTTCCGTCTTCCATCCCGCCGTATTCAATTCCCTCAAGGGCGTTTTTTGGATACTCGGCTTCCATGGCCATTCTTGCAGGGCTCTTCATACTAGAACCGCCCGGGTCAAACTGCCAGTGTTTACCATAAGTTCCTAATGCCGGGATTATATTAATATAGCCAGCTTTTTTATATCTACGTAAATTCTTTTTTAGTCCTTTGTTGGAATTATAAGTGTGTGCCGCGGCTCCTTCCGAACAATAGACCTGCGGGATAGTAAAATCATGATATGTTTTGCCATCGGAATTTTTAGCGGCGAACGAAGAAAAAGGAAATCTTTTCATATGAAAGTTCGGAGTTCCATATGTAGTAACACCAATAGATAACCCCCCGTTCTTATCTGCATGCTGACGCAAGACTTGCATGTGTTTAACTGCTTGGTCTTTCAACACCTCCAGGCTGCTATATCCGGACCTTTTGGCTCCCATGTAATATCCAGCCTCCGGATCTGTTATTATGCCCAAGGCGCCGCATTCTACTGCTTCCTCGCACATATATTTAGCGAATTCATGTTCTCTTTTTAGTGTGTCCCTCTCGCTCTCTTTCGTTGCCCATGGAAAACCCCAAAGATATACCTGAATTCCATTTTGTGAAAGAAACTTGCCATATTCTCTATTTCTCTTTTTCTGAATTTTCTTCATATGGCCTTTTTCTTGCCATGCCGTCATTAAACATACGAAAGATAGGCCGGCCCATTTACATCTTTTCAAAATCGCTTCTTTGCCCTGATTTGCGGATCGTCGATATCCCAACAAAAACATCCCTTTACCAGAGGGTACTTGTCCTCTTCTTTTTTCAGGATTTATTGGAGAATATCTTGCTGGATTCTGGGGGCCTATATTAGAAAGTGCAGTGTTTGGGACATGTTTTAAAGGGGAACCGGGGGCGCCTTTTCCATTATAATTTCCGGAACATGACCGGTCAAATCGATTTTTAACTTTACTCCCGGGCGTTCTAGAAGGGTCTTGGTTTCTTCTATTTCCTCCGGAGTTAGTTGCGGCCTTAAGGGCTCTCACAAATATTGGATCAGAAAGATTTGTTAAATTACCAAAGTCGACTTCGACTATATCTCCCGGGATAAGGAGCGAACTTTCTTCGTCAACCAATCCTACAAATAATGGGTATAAGTCAATAATGTGGGCATTACCCTCATCTAAATAATCTTCTGGTTCTGGAAGATGAAAATGTAGTTCTGGAATTCTACATCTCACCATTTTAACTCGTGGATTTGCCGCGGCAGACTCGTCTGAATTGTTTTTTGCAAGTATGGCGTTTATTCTGCCCTGAGCTTCAATTGGTATAGTTACTGCTTGAGACTCGTCTCTTAAAACTATAGCCCTGAAGGGCCTTGCTACATCTGCAAATATATCAAACTCGAACACAGCACGAGTAGCTTCAGATATGGCACCAAGACCCGATGTCAAATCAGGATTATAAGTTCTCCTTATTATTGGTCTTTCTGCAGGGTTCAACTCGGAATGTTGAATTTTATCAGATGTATTATCCTTCTGATCTTTCGTCATTGTCTTGGCCTTTTATAATATCAAATATTTCATCTCTATCTTGTGCTGTTAATCCTTCAACGCCTTTTTCATTTTTCTGAATTAAGGCGGATATCTTCACTAATTGTTCATTTGATCTTTGAAGAGTTTCTACATATTTCGCTGCGACGGCGCCCACTCTTTCATGTTGAGTTTTGTCATCAGCTATGAGGGCCATGATTTCTTTGAGAAGATTGAAAGTTATCGCTCTATCGTCTCGAATATTGGTAATCGCCTCTTCAAGATACGATTCCAGATCTTTTATATTTCCCCTTCGTCCCATTTATTTTTAAAACACCTATATTTAGCTCTTAGTTTATTAAGATTGTTAACGACTTGTTTTGTATTTAAGCCAGTCATTTCCCTCATATAAAGGTAAATAGCTTTTTTATTAAAAATTTCAATGGAGTCTCGCTTTTCTAATAGTTCTTGAACTGCATATAGTACCTTTCTCTCGTTAGGTCTCATATTTTCTACTTCCCATGAACCTATTTCTTTCCACAGAAAATCCCAAAATTCTTTTTCTTCCCTATCTTTAATATAGGTGTGCTGCTCGGTTATATATTGTTGTTCATGTCTCTTGGACATATTATCAATATCAATCTCTCGACGGAGGCCTTGTGAGTTCTTTTTTACTTTGTGTATAAACCAATTTTTAGTAATTACACTGAAATATGAAAAGGCTTTTGAGCCCCTATTTGGATTATATTTATCTAAAATTGTTGTTAGATAAACCTTACATTCTTCGCGAAGTAAGTCTATATTGGGCAAAGTATTAAATTTGTATGTAAAAACAATTTTATCAACCATCTCACTGAAGGCTGGCTCTAGCCACTCAACATATAATTTCGTTCGTATCTGATTATCGCGGGTTGATGCATAATCAATTACCGCTTGTTCGTGCTCTTCTGTAAAATAATATTTACCTTTCTTTTTAGATTTCCTTGGCATTTTCCTCTTCCGTAGTGTTGTCTTGTTCCTCTGTAAAGTTATAAACATCTTTGTAACCTTCAATATATTCAACAATATTTCTAGAGTGCCTGATCAACCCTTGTAAAGTCTCATCACCATAATAGGTTTCTAGAGAATGTATCTTTTCAAGATGAGTGGCGAAGCCCTCAAGGTTGCTCAAGAGGTCACCAATGTTATCTGATATAAAAAATATCTTTTGGAAAAGACGCTTTATGTACCAAATTAACATGATATTTGCGGATATTGATAATAATATAATTGAAACTAATATAAGTGTTGTCATGGCTGAATCTCTTGATTTCGCATATCTTCCTTTTCTTTGCGAATATCTTGTTTCGTATCTTCAATGAACTTTTTAACGATGGTGCCGGCCTTTTTTTTAGAAGATACCTTGGCCTTTGACATTATCGGGGGGACTCGAACAAGTGTTTTTTTTGATGAACATTCTTCACAATCCTCCAGCTTCTCTTTCATAGAGTGCATTGTTTCAAAAACTGTTTCACATTTCTCGCATTTGTAACAATATATTGGCATATTAAGGGTCCATTTCGCCCTTGATCACAGGTTCTGCGCGGTCGTCGTCCTCTGACATCTTAACAAGAGGGGGATTCATAACGAAAAGCTCACCGGTCTCATTTTGTTTAAAATTAAAATCCTTTAAAACTGGAACGATGTCAGTCTGTTCCAATAGGGATTTTTGCAGGGCCATCATTACCGCCCCAAGTGCTTGATCTGAAAATTGCATTTTATTTCTCCTTTTTTGCAAAATTTACTGCTCTACCGAGCAATTTCTCCCAGTCTTTCTCTGGTCTTAATTCTAAGTTCTTTTTCCAAACAGAAGATAGAACCATAGAATTAACATCTAATCTCTCAGCTAAATTTATAAAGGCATTTAAATCTTTCGGGAAACAAGATCCCCCAAAGCCCGGCTGGCCGTCAGGGCCGGGGACTGAAAAGTGCGTGTTCCCTACCCTCTTATCATATAAGGCGTACTCTACAACTTTATCAAAATCTACGTTCATTCTATCACAGACTTGCTTAAATTCATTTGCAAAACTTACCTTGGTTGCAAGGAAACAGTTTAAAAAATATTTTACAAACTCTGCTGTTGTAGACCCTGTTTTGATAATTGGAGTTTCTTCAAATACTTTTTTATAAAGTGTTTTCACCACAGTTGTGCCTGGTCTTGGGCCGCCCAAAACTATTCTTGTTTGGTTTTTAAAATCTTCAATATAATTTGCCTCTGTCAAAAACTCTGGATTAAAAACTACCTGGATATTTGCGCAGACCTGATTCAGATCACTTGTTGTTCCTGGTAATATTGTAGATTTAATGACTACCACATGTTCTTTTGTCGCTAGTTCATCTATTTTAAGCACTGTCTCCTTTATGATTGACAAATCACAAGACCCGTCTGGATTCATTGGGGTCGGGAGACATAAGAATAAAATCTTTGTTTTACTAACAAGTTCTTCAAGACTGATGCACGTTGATTTGTCTTCAGAATATTTGTCATATGTTTCAACATTAACCTTCTTTTCAAACCCATTCTTTACGGCTGTCCCAACAAAACCTAAACCTACCACTCCTATTGAATTAATTTTAAACATCATACTCCCGGTACTGGAAACGATCTGCCAACTTCTTCTATATCGTGCTGTAGCATTATTTCCGCAAGTTTAACTAAGTCTGTTTTTGGCTTCCAATTTAAAACTCTTTGGGCTTTTGAGGAGTCTCCAAGCAAATATGGAACCTCTTGAGGCCTATAAAATCTAGGATCTATTTCCACATATTGCATGGGATCGTCAAGACCGGCTAGATCAAAAACTATTTCTAAAAATTCTCTAACAGTGTGGGTCTCTCCTGTGGATATAACATAGTCGTCCGGTACATCCTGCTGCAACATTAGCCACATTGCCTCCACATAATCCCCTGCAAAGCCCCAGTCTCTTGATGCATCCAAATTTCCTAAATATAATTTATCCTGTAATCCGTACATTATATTTGCTGCGGCCATGGTTATTTTTCTTGTAACAAATGTTTCCCCTCTTCTTGGAGACTCATGATTAAATAATATTCCACTGCTGCAGTGCATGCCATAAGATTCTCTATAGTTTCTAATAATATTATGAGAAAATACTTTTGCACACGCATAGGGAGACGCCGGCATTAATTTAGACTCTTCATTAAAAGGAAAATTTGGGTTGTCCCCAAACATTTCAGATGATGATGCTTGATATATCTTGGCATCTGGCTTGCCCACCATTTTAACAGCATTTAAAAGCCTCAGTGTTCCCATGGCGACAGCATCTACTGTGTGTTCTGGTATTTCAAAAGAAACCCTGACATGAGACTGTGCCGCTAAATTATATATTTCATCTGGTTCATATTGAATTAATAATTCATACATTCTTCCTGTGTCATTAAGATCGAAATATTCTAGTATCATATTATCGTTAAAATATATATGATCGATCCTTTCCGTACATATCGTTGATGTTCTTCGTTTTAACCCAACAACTCGATATCCCTTATCTAATAATAGCTCCGCTAAATAAGATCCGTCTTGGCCAGTTATTCCTGTTATAAGAGCAGTTTTCAATTTATACCTCTAATGTTTGGATAGTTCATTATAAACCATTCACAACTATTTGTTAATGCTTGTTTAAAATCGCAATATTTCGTATCTTTCCAGCCTAGATTTATTAATTTTTTGTTATCAGACGGCTTTCTATATTGACCCATGGGTTTGTCGGTGTCCCATATTATACTTTCTTCCGGGTATTCAAATATATTACATATCATATGTGCTACTTCTTTTATCGAATATTCCTTTGTGTTACCTACGTTTATTGGAAATTCTCCGTCATAATTTTCTAGGAGAAACAATAATATATTGGCAAGATCTTTAGAATATGTGAATTCTCTTAATGCAGATCCATTCCCCCATAATATCACTTTTTTGCCCTTTTGTTTAGCTTCAAATACTTTTCTTATAATAGATGGTATAACATGACCATTGTCTAGGTCAAAGTTATCATTTTCTCCAAACAAATTATTTGGAACTGCAGTTACAAAATTACATCCATGCTGCTTTCTATATGCTCTTGATTGGACGTCCAGCATTCTCTTAGCATAAGCATATGCAAAATTTGAATAATGTGGAGGGCCCTGGTGTATTTTATCTTCTGTGAGGGGATATTGAATTTCATCTGGATATACGCACGTACTCAATAAAGATATAACCTTCTTTGTATTATGTTTATGTGCACAGTGCAGAACATTGGTATTCATCAGCATATTATCGATATAGAAATCTGCTGAATTATCAATATTCGCTTTGAGGCCTCCAACTTTTGCAGCTAGGTGAAGTACACAAAGAGGCTTATATTTCGAGAACATATCCTCTACTTGATTTGCACAAGTCAAATCATAATTTTTAGACGATATATAAACTGCATCCGGTAAAAACGATCTAAGTGCAGTGCCGACCATCCCGGTGCCTCCAGTAATTAATATCCTTGAATTCATTAGAAATCTACCTCAAATGAAGTCGAATAAGTTTTCTTTCTTTTCCATCTTCAACCATGCCGCCAAGATGAAATAGGTCAGTGTCAAGTATGATCAACGATCCCGCAGGTGCATCTACTGATACAATATCTTCTTCAGAGCATAAATCAGGGTGGTCTATTAAAACGCGATTGGTCTGGTCTTCATAATTTTTGTTCGTGTCTCTTGTTCTTAAATATTTCCCATCTAGATGGCTTTCTGGTATATAACTAAAGGCGCCGCTTTGTTTATCACTATCGGTCAGGTAAAGAATAAATTTAAAAGTATGTATTCGATCATAATGAAGATACCCGTTTCTTCCAAGGCCATTGTCGTTTCTAAATTCATGGGTCACGAACAACTCATCGAATTCAATAGGTTTGTTTAAGTAACGAGTGCTCAGGGCGTACATCCATGGCGCATTAAAATATTCGACTATGCCAACGTAGCCGCGGTCATGGTTTTGTTGTAATGATCCGATTCTGGCCGCCTTTCCGAAATTATAGTCACCCTCCTCCGTATCATTTAGTATAGAATCAACCTCGGCAGTTATTAGTCCAAGATGTTTTTTATCCTTCAGGTGGTTTTTTATTACACATATTCCATTTTCTGCCACTTCTTTATATATTTTGTCGACCCTTTTATTTATTTGTTGCATAATAACATAGTTGATATTGTCTTTATAAAACTTGCTAGTGTAGGATGGAGGAGGGTTTTCTGAAAGAGTGTGATCCGAATATTTATTTGCAAAGTTGTCTGGATCTAACAATTGTAACACATGTTCATGCAATTCTTCTCGGGAGCCCTGGGCGCCTTGCGAGATCAGAACATCAACAAATGGGTTATTTTTTTCTAGTCTTTGTAAAATAGTATCATAACTGGTGTCTCTTTCTAAAACTTCCGGATAATCCATCGACTCTTCAAGAACGGACCCAGATGTTTCCCTATGTGTTCGAATAGCAGTCACGCACGGTAGATTTGTTTTCCTATTGCCATGTGCTGCCGCGAAAAATGTTAATATTTTGTCCCAATATTTTATAGGAGCATAACTAACATCGCTATTGGATGTATCCAAAACAAAGTTTACAGCCTCTAAAAACACAGAACTCTTTATTGTAGAATGCGGATTAACATAGGAGTTGGTGAATACTTCCCCAGTTCTATCTAAGATATCTGAACTATTGCAATCATCTTTTAACCATTCTGCCAAACCATAATCAGTATACCCAGTAAAATTATCCCTTATCTGCACCATCTGGCCTTGAGCCAAAGTATATTCTTGGTTCTCGGTTAAGAATTTTTCTGCCATTGTTATAGCCGAAGGGACCGCTATATCGTCATCATTGTTCCAATAAATGAATTCATATTCTGGATATAACTTTAATATTTCTTTCCACATTTGATAAAAATTGTATTTTTCTGCGGGGAGATGGTGCCATGCTTTGATTTTTTCATGACTGGGGCTTTCCCATGTTTCCTTAGACTGATCTACTATAATGATGTCGATGCTTGAATCTACTCCTTCGTAGTAAGATAATAATAAAGGAAGTGTGTCTTTCCTTTCATAAAAAGTTATTACAGTAAGTGTTTTTGTGTTATTCTCATTCATTGTTTTTATAATATCCTATGGTTTGTTTTAAACTTTTTTCAAAATCTGTGGGCTTGATTTCCTTTAACTCTGTTAATTTATCGTTGCTGATCGAATATCTGAAGTCATGACCGGGGCGGTCTTTTATAAACTCCACATTTTCATGAAACGGCTTCTCTAGTATCCCCAACAACATGCTAACTACTTCTAGGTTCTCTTTCTCATTGACAAGGGATAAATTATACACCTCATTTACGTTCCCGTTATTGAAAACCTCAATAATGCATTTAACACAATCCTTTACATAAAACCAGTCTCTAATATTTCTCCCATCCCCATAAATTGGAATTTTCTTGCCCTCAGAGAGAGACCTTAAAATGGTTGGAATAAATTTCTCTTTGTTTTGTCTGGGTCCAAAATTATTACTCATTCTAACCATTTTGTAATCCTGGGCGTGAGTATTATAATAAGATGTAATTAAGTGCTCTGCTGCGGCTTTTGTCGCGGAGTATGGATTCCTAGGATTCAACTTATCTGTTTCGACGAAGGCGCCTTCTTTAATTGAACCATACACTTCATCGGTCGATATCTGAAACAACTTGCATTCTAATTTTCTGCATACTTCCAACAAAGAATGAACTCCGTTAATATTCGAATGAAGGAAACGGCCCGCA
>Ga0080013_1002691_pt1 | contig 20271 bp, 24 predicted proteins | sample ETNvirenome_6_85_FD_69236 | JGI IMG/M metagenome (GOLD analysis project Ga0080013, IMG submission 69236) | Marine viral communities from the Pacific Ocean - ETNP_6_85 (SPADES assembly) (version 2) | ecosystem: Environmental > Aquatic > Marine > Oceanic | place: Pacific Ocean | collected 2013-06-19 | reverse complement strand
TCTAATCGACCAACACGGGGTGGATGTTGTAGTAATCAACCAACTCCGTAACATTTGGGTAGGTAAAGAAGGTAGGGTGGAACAGATGGAGATAGCCGCTACATCTGCAAGAAATCTAGCTAAGAAGAATGATATCTTAGTTATTGGAGTTACCCAAGCGGGAGATTCGGGAACGAATAAACTGCGATTAGAGATGGGTGATATAGATTTCTCAAATACTGGAATGCCTGCCCAAATGGACTTAATTGTAGGAGTCGGATCTAATGAGGAATACGACAGTAAATCGTGGAGGATGATATCTCTTCCTAAGAATAAACTTAGCGGAGAACATTTATATTTTCCAGTTATGGTAGATACAAAAACTAGTAAAGTAACCAGCATATGATGAATTTTAATATACCTGAATTTGTAACTAATCCAAATCCTGATATATTTGAATCAGATAATTATTTGGTATTCGATTTTGAAACAACTAACTTAGATAAAGGAGACCCGTTAAATGAAAATAACAATGTCTTACTCATTGCGTGGAAGCGATCAGGAGATGAGCGAGGAGTTTTCGTTCACCATCCCAAACCAGCCCACATCGAAGACTTTCTTGAAGAAGTGGCAAGAGCTGATTTCATTGTTGCACACAATGCAAAGTTCGAGCTTGGATGGCTTAAACGCCTCGGAGTCAGACTTGAACAAACACTTCCCTTTTGTACACAATTGGCAGAATATGTACTTCGCTCCAACAGAAGAGGAAGACTCTCATTGGAAGAATGCCTCAGACGAAGAGGAATGGGAGGAAAAGAATCAATAATTAGTGCTATGATGGACGCTGGAATATGCCCTTCAGAAATGCCTGAAAATTGGCTCAAAAAGTACGCTAAAACGGACGTAGAGCAAACACACAAATTATTCGAACACCAGCGCAGGGAATTATTTAAAAAGGGCTTAGAGCGTGTTTTTTATACGAAGTGTTTGCAGATACCAGTTATTGCTGATATAGAGTTTAATGGTATGTGTTTAGACACTTCAAAAGTTAAAGAAGTATATAAACATTCAGTATCAGATTTACGAGCAGTGGAAAGACAATTAGATGAATTTACTGGTGGCCTTAATCCAAGAAGTAATAAACAAATGGCTGAATTTATTTATGACGAACTTAAATTCGCTATACCGAAAGACCACAATGGTAATGAAATAAAAACCCCGAAGGGCGAAAGAAGTGCTTCCTCTGTGGTAATATCGATGTTGAAAGCAAAGACTAGTAAGCAAAAGAAATTTATTGAACTAAAACAAAGGCAGGTGAAATTAAATGCGCAAGTTACTAAATCTCTTGAAAAATTTAATGAATGTTGTGAGGAAGGAGAAGGTATCCTCCACGCCTCTATCAATCAAACAGTTACTACTACTGGCAGGTATAGCTCAACTGGAAAAACATACAAGTGCCAGTTCCAGAATGTGGATCGAGGATTTAAACGATTATTTAGAGCAAGAAAACCAAGCTGGTTGGTGGGTGAAGCTGATGAAGCACAATTGGAATTCAGAGTCGCTGTCTGGTATGGACAGGATGATCAGGGACTTCGAGATATACAGGGAAATTTTGATGTTCATTCGTTCACAGCTGATATTATATACCCAAGAGAAAGGGATCGATCTATCGCAAGACAGAATGCAAAAGCGCATACATTTAAGCCACTCTATGGTGGAACAAGCGGAACACCATCTGAGAGACGTTATTACAGAACGTTTACTGAAAAATACGGGGGAATCACTAGAGAGCAAGATAAGTGGGTAGACCACGCCGTAATAAACAAAGAATTAACACTTCCTACGGGGATGAAGTTTTACTTCCCCTCGTTGAAGGTTACACATACTGGTTATGTTGAGGGTAATACATCAGTTAGAAATTATCCAGTACAATACTTGGCTACTGCTGAGATTGTACCAACGGCACTAGTACATGCTTGGCATTGCTTAAAGAGTGCAAATGCTGAGTCTTTTATCACAAATACTATACATGACTCTATTATTTGTGAAGTACATCCAAATGAACGGAACTTATTCATGGATGTGATGTCTGAGTCTTTACAGGATTTTCCTGTAAAATACATGAAGAAATTATATGGAATTGATTTCAACATACCATTAAAAGCTGAAATTAAAACTGGAACTCATTGGGGGTCTTAATATGAATACAGCAGAAGGGGTCGTAGAGACCATAAGAGCTGGCAGAGGAGTATCTGCTTCTATAAGCGGTACTTGGTACGGAGCTGGCTTTGATGTAACTAAACTACCTTTTAAAGAAGGTAATACCATTAAATTTGTTTATACTGAGAAAGGAATCTATAAAAATATAGATTTAAAATCAGTGGAAGTTACGGACGCTTCCGAAAAAAGCAACATGCAGCCACAGGCAGCTCCTAAGCAAAAGGTTACTGCTGGAGCAACTGTTACCAGAGACTCATACTGGTCTAACAAAGAAGAAGAGGACAAGTTACGTTCTAAAGAAATTAGATATGAAGCATGTCTTCAAAGAGCAATTGCTATGGTTGATTTATTAATTACTTCTGGAGCATTAACTTTAGGTGCTAACGCTAAAAAGAAAGTAGAGATAATTGACAGCACAGTGGAAGCTTACACTTGTAAATTTTATGAGGAAGCTACTAACGCTAGAGATGGGGCATATGATGCTCCATCTGTAGATAATTTGAACCAAAATTTAGGAGAAGAAGCATCGTATGAATAGCAGATACATAGAAGAAACTTTAGATTATAAGTTGGTTGTTCAACAATCAATTGCATCTAAAGTAAATGGTCATTTAGTTTATGCTATAGTAAACAAGGAAACTGACGTAATAGAAGCTGAAGTACCTTTCTTAGTACAAGGATATGAAGGTTTGTATGAGATGCAAGATAGCTTAGATAAGTGGAGAGATAAGTTTGAAACAAAGAAAACTAATGAAGATAACAAAGAATCAGAGATCTTGGTAAACTAAGATGAAAGCATTGGTGGATGGAGACATAATACTTTACAGATGTGGCTTTGCAGCTCAAAGCAAAGTATATAATTTATCGATACCTCTTTTTCAAGAAGAGATACCTAAATTTAAATACAAAAAAGACATGACAGCTTGGTTAAAAGACCAAGGCAAAGACAAATCTGAGTATCATGTAACTGTAGACACAGTTATTGAACCAGTTGAAAATGCTCTTAATAATGTTAAAACTGTATTAACAGAAATAAAATCATTTTTATCTAACAGGTTCGGTGACATAGAAATGGAAATCTTTTTAAGTGGAAGAAGTAACTTTAGAGATAACATTGCTACAATAAAAGTATACAAAGGGAATAGAGATCCTTTACATAAACCTCATTGGTATGATGAAATTAAAGAATATCTCAGATCCGTATGGAAAGCTGAAGAAGAAGAGCATCTAGAGGCAGACGATATTCTTGCAAAATTACAAGGTAATAATACTTGTATAGTAACTACCGATAAAGATTTAGACCAGATTGCTGGGTGGCACTACAACTGGGTAAAGGACATACTCTATGAAGTATCTACTGAACAAGCAGTACACAGTAAATATATTCAAATATTAACTGGAGATTCTACAGATAATATAGAGGGGATTCCAGGGATGGGTCCTGTTGGAGCGGAAGAGCGCCTTAAGTGGTGCTCATCAATAGAAGATTACGAGCAAGTCCTAAAAGAAGAGTACGAGTATTTTTTTGACAGGACTGAGAAAGGCATCCAAAAGTGTAACGAATACGGTATGACTTGGGATAAAATCTTAGAAGAAACTAGACAATTAATAACTTTAGGAGAAAAATATGAACTGGAACAAAAATAATATACTAGGAGAAATACTTTCCTATGTTGCCATCGGATTTTTTATAGGGTTTGTTAGCTACATAATATATTTATATTCATTGGCTAATTAGATTATGAAGAAAAAAAATGATGTGCAAGATACTCTAAATAAAGCTGGTATAGAAAGACTTTGGCGCGGAGTTAGTAAAACTAACGTAAAGGACATAGAAGAGTTGAGTAGAGCAAGTCAACTGAGAAAGGTTCTTAGACAAAAGGACATAAAAAAATGGCTATCAGATACAGGTCAAAATTTGAAGAAGAAATTGCTAAAAAGTTAAAAGGAAGCAGAGCTAGATACGAAAAACTTATAATTCCTTTTTATAAAGTCCATACGTACAAGCCTGATTGGGTTTTACCTAATGGAATAATAATTGAGGGAAAGGGTAGATTTACTTCCTATGACAGAGCGAAACATTTACTAATACAGGAACAACAACCTGAGTTGGATATCAGGTTCGTATTTAAATATGATAACAAATTACATAAAACGTCTAAAACTAGGTATTCAGAATGGTGTAAGAGACACGGATTCAAATACACTTTTTCGGAAGTACCTAAAGAATGGATAAAAGAGAAGAAGAAATCTATTACTGTTTCAGATGTGGAAGTGAGTCTGAAAAAGGATTAGACAACGAAATGGCGATATGTCATGAATGCGGGGAACACGCAGTTATATCTGTGCTCATGGCTTTTGACATAATCAACAGCCTCTACCTACGTGGAGAGCTTAACTTAAACTACGAGGAAAATGAATATGAGGAAATATGCTACGACCCTGGTGATTCCTGATGCTCACGATGGTCCTGAACATAATAAGGATAGATTCGAAGCTCTTGGAAACTTTATTGTTGAAAATAAACCTGACAATATAGTTCAAATAGGTGACTTTATGAACCTAGATTCTATAAACTTTTTTGATACTAACAAGCCTTTAATAAAGGAAGGTAAAAGATTAAAAGATGATATAGACTCAGGCATAGAAGCTTATGAAAAGATAATGAAACCTATACGTAACTTGTGGAAAAAGCAAGCTAGGTGGAAGACAAAGAAGTATAATCCAAATAGACACTGGTTGTTAGGAAATCATGAAGTTAGAACTTGGAGATATACCTTAGACAAACCTGAGTTAAGTGGATTTATACCCGAGACAGATTTTGTTGGAGCTGGTAAAGACAAGTGGAATATAGTAGAATATAGACATTACGTGTATATTGATGGCACGGCGTTTACACACGCACCTATGAATAGAAGAGTTAATCAACCCATAAGCGGGGAGTATGTTGCTAAGAGAGCTACTGAAACACACGATACTTCAATAGTATTTGGACACACACATAGATTTGGTGTTCATACTATGAAAAGAATTAATGGGGACGATACTGTAGCTCCATTAATACAATCTTGTAATGTTGGATGGTATGCAGACTATATGCCTGAATACATGGAAGGAAATGAAGCTACTTGTGATTGGTGGGCAGGATTAGTTATGTTAACTCACACTGGTCACGGAACTATTGATATAACTCAGCACTCTATAGATAGAGTGAAAGAGGATTACTTATAATGACAACTTCTAAAGTTGATCTTAGAGTTTTATCTTTAGGAGCAGGCGTACAAAGTTCAACCTTAGCTTTAATGATAAAGCATGGTGAAGTGCCTATGGTGAACCAAGCAGTATTTTCAGATACTGGAGGAGAGCCATCTGCAGTTTATAAATGGCTAGAATGGTTAAAAAAACAGTTACCATTTCCTGTGCATGTGGTTTCTTATAGAAATTTAAAACAGGATATGTTGGATGCACCAAATAAAAAGATTAAATATTTAAAAGTTCCAGTGTTTACAAAAAATCTTAAGACTGGGAAGGAAGGTATGTTACGTAGATCTTGCACTCAAGATTATAAAATAAGACCTGTTGTAAAACAAATAAGGGAATCTCTTGGTTATGGTTATTATAAAAATGTTAAAAAAGGACATAATGTAGAACTGCTTATGGGAATCTCTTATGATGAAGTAATTAGGATGAGAACCAATAGATTGCCCTACATAACTAATATTTATCCTTTAATAGATAAAAAAATGACAAGGCAAGATTGTTTTCAATGGATGAAGGATAATAAATATCCATCTCCTCCTAGATCTGCATGTACATTTTGTCCTTATCATACTAATACTGAATGGAGAAGAATAAAAGAAAATAAAGAAGAATGGGAAGAAGTAGTTAAAATGGATAAAGCAATACGTAATGTAGTAATAGACCATTACGATAGCGAGGTTTTCTTACACCGCGACCGTATTCCTATTGACGAAGTAGATTTAGAAGAAAGACAGTCCGACTTACTTGAAGACCATGGGCAATTAAATAATTGCGATGGCATGTGTGGAGTATAATTATGCAAAATACTGTAAACTATAGTTTTATACATAGAAGAAGAGCACGAATTTTTGCACAGATAAATAAAGAATCTGGACCAATAGAAGCTGGTTTATGGCTAAACAATAATGTTCCAGAAGATGAGAGAAAAGAATTTCTAAAATATTTACCAAAGGAATTAAAAAAATATGAACCAATTACCGACTGAATACCAGCAATTTATACATTTAAGCAGGTACGCTAGGTACTTACCTGACAATAAACGTAGGGAAACTTGGGAAGAAACCGTAGACAGATACGTTAATTTTTTTACTAATAGATTCAATAATGAATTTGATTTATCTGAAGTAAAAAAAGCTATTTTAAATCTAGAAGTTATGCCATCTATGAGGTGTTTAATGACTGCTGGAAAAGCATTAGATAGGGATAATGTAGCTGGATTTAATTGTAGTTATCTTCCCATAGATAATCAAAGAGCATTCGATGAGATAATGTATATCTTAATGTGCGGTACTGGAGTAGGATTTAGTGTAGAAAGACAATTTATCAATCAGTTACCACAAGTATCTGAAGAATTTCATGATACTAATACTGTAATACACGTAACTGACTCAAAAATGGGATGGGCTAGCGCTTACAGAGAGCTCATATCCCTGCTTTATTCTGGCAGGATACCATCGTGGGACGTTTCAAAAGTTCGTCCCGCTGGGGCGAGATTAAAGACCTTTGGAGGGCGTTCCTCGGGCCCAGAACCATTAGAAGATTTGTTTAAGTTTACTGTGGATACCTTTAGTAATGCCAAAGGGAGGAAATTAACTAGCATTGAATGCCATGATATTTGCTGTAAGGTTGGTGATATAGTCGTGGTCGGGGGAGTAAGGAGATCAGCGCTGATTTCTTTATCTAATCTCAGTGATGACAGGATGCGAATAGCTAAGTCTGGAAATTGGTGGGAGCTCAACGGACAGAGGGCGTTAGCTAATAACTCAGCATGTTACACTGAGACCCCTGACATGGCTCAATTTATGTCAGAGTGGCAAGCATTATACTTAAGTCACTCAGGAGAACGTGGTATATTTAACAGAACTGCAGCTAAAAAGTTTTCACCTGAGAGAAGAGATACCGATTGGGAGTTTGGTACTAATCCATGTTCTGAGATTGTACTAAGACCTAATCAATTTTGTAATTTGTCTGAGGTAATAGTTAGACCTAAGGATACACTTAAAGACTTGAAAAAGAAAGTAGAAATAGCTACTATAATTGGTACTATGCAAGCTACCTTAACTGACTTTAGATACTTAAGATCTTCTTGGAAAAAGAATACTGAAGAAGAAGCATTGCTTGGAGTATCTTTAACTGGTATAATGGATCATCAAACTTTAAGTACTTGTAAAGATACAACTAAGAAATGGCTTAAGGAGATGAAAAATGTGGCAATCGATACGAATGAAACTTGGGCTAATAGGCTCGGAATTAATTCTAGTAGTGCAATCACTTGCGTCAAGCCTAGCGGTACTGTTAGTCAGCTTACTAATACTGCTAGTGGGATACATCCTCGTCATAATGATTACTATATACGAACAGTGCGCCAAGATAATAAAGACCCACTAACTGCCTTTATGAAAGAGTTTGGATTTCCTAATGAACCAGCATTTGGTAAAGAAAACTCAACGACTGTATTCTCGTTTGGATGCAAAAGTCCTAAGGGAGCTGTTACTAGAAATGAGCGTACAGCTATAGAACAGCTAGAACATTGGCTTGTATATCAAGAGAATTGGTGTGAACATAAACCATCTATTACTGCCTACGTTAGAGAACATGAATGGATGGAAGTTGGTGCTTGGGTATACAAACATTTTGATATTGTAAGTGGAATATCTTTTTTACCTTACGATGGTGGTACATATAAACAAGCCCCATATACTGACTGTACTAAAGAAGAATATGAAGAAGCTATAAGTAAGACACCTAAAGCTGATTGGTCGTTCTTAGTTGAGGAAGATGACAATACAAGTAGTTCTCAGCAATTAGCTTGTACTGGTAACGCATGTGAGATATAGGAGAAGACAATGAATCCTGATAACGTAAAAGATCCAAAACACTACGCACGATGGAAGATTGAACCTGTAAAGTTTATAATTGAGAATGAGATACCTTACGCTGAAGGTAATGTAATAAAATATGTTATGCGGTGGAGATATAAAGGTGGGCTAGAAGATTTACATAAAGCCCAGGAATATTTAAATATATTAATTAAGAATGAGTTGGAGAATAGCAGTGAATAGTTACGTAATTAAAAGCACACATAGGTGGGAAAAATTTTATGAAATAATTGGAGCTATTACTACAGTCGTTGGCGTGTATCTTATTTCAGAAGGATATTATATACAAGGATTTTTAATAAATGGTTTTAGTGATATAGTATGGGCTTGGTGGGGTTTCTTAAAGAAGGCTTACTATTTAATTGGATTACAAGTTTTACTATTTATACTTATGATGAATGGAGTGTATAACAACCTATGACAAAGCAAAGAAAATTTAAAAAATATCCTTTAGTTGTAATTGAATGGTATGACCATGCTGGTGAAGGTGGTTGGGTTGAGATGAAGGATCTTGAAGAAGAACCAATACTTGCTAAGACTGTTGGGTGGTTAGTAAAAGAGGACAAGTTAAGGTATCATGTAATGAATACATTAACCAATGACAATGGTCAAGGTGGTAACTCAGAGATACTTAAGGGTACTGTAAAATCTGCTAAGATACTTAGGAAATCTTTTTAACGTCTCTGCCTGCGCTTGTTTACATCGTGCCAACCCGTTACATATTTATCTATATGTCCTTTCATTTCTGGAAAAGCATCTAAAACTTCTTGTTTAGTTAGATCTCCTTCGGCTACGTATTTACCTAAGTATCCTCTTACCTCTTCCATTTTTGCTTCAGTACCTAATTTCCCAAATGATTTAATAGTTTTATCGGTTAATTTTAATTTTGGATTGTCAATAATTTTATCTATATTATTATGTCCAAAATTATAAGCTGCTAATGCTGCTGCTCGGGCACCTTTAACATCATGTCTAGGAGTGTAGTTAGTAGCATTTTTGTCCCAATGTTTTCCTGTACCAGGTTTTCCTGCATCTGCACCAAAATCATCCCATTCCTTGTTAGTTTTTGGATCATATCCTTTCTTTTTCCAGGTCTTTGTTCCCGATAACTTATCAGAATATCTTCCTAATAAAGCTTTTAAATATTTATTTGAATGCGCTCGTTGTTCTCCAATAGACATTTTATGAATATCTTTATCAAGATTAGTAGCACCATACCATTTTAAAGCACCAACGTTTTGGTGTAAATCAGGTATTATTTGGTATGGTCCCACTGCTCCCGAATTAGGATTAGTATACATAGCTGGATCTCTAGCTTTAAGAACTAAATCCCCTCCTTCAATTCTTTGAACTACACTCATATTAAAAGGCTCAATATCTCTATCTATATTAGTTATAGTATCAGTATATCCTTGTGGTATTTCTACTTCTTTGGGACTTATAATACTGGGAGGAGTTACAATACTAGGAATCTCCTCCTTAGGAGGAGGAGGTACAACATCCTCGCGTTTATCTTTGTCCTTCTTCCCAAAATGCTTATACCATCCAGTATCATATATTAAAAGATCTTTGAATCTATCTATAAGAGTATTTTTAGGTGTAGTTGATGTAGTCATTATTATAATAAATAATATGAATAAAATAAATCTCAATTTAAACGGGGGTCTTAAAGATTTGGAGCATATCTTTAATATTTAATCTTCCACTAGCAGTTTCTCTTGCTATAATATCCATTTCTTGATCCCATATTTTAGCATAAACTTTTTTAGCGTTGTTTTGCAGTATACGAAGATTTATATTTTGATGCTCATCACCGAATTCAAATTTTTGTATTTGTTTCATTAATGCAGAGAATTTAGATTTATTTTTAATATAACTCCGACTTATATTAGGATGATTATCTAAATTTACTTTTTCAGAAATAAGATTACCAACTTTTATTCTAAATTTTGATCCTCCTATTTGATAGGGGTTATACGATTGTTTATCCCAAAATTCTAAATCTTGTCTGTCGTATTGAAATCTTTTTTTCCATAATTCATCTGTATGTGCTCCCTTGCCCAAACGTTGTTTATCTTTTATTCCAAGAGAATCTTTCCAGGGTCCTTCTTTAATCTCTCCTCTTTTATTCATTTCTTGCATTTCTCTTAAAGATATTCTTCTACCCGTATCTAGATCAGTAAACATAGGTATATCTGCGGAAGGTACTTCATCATCTTTTAAAAAGTTTTCAAGGTTTTTTTGACCTTGTGTTTTAATGTCTTGTTTTACATCACCATGTCTTATATTGCGTGCAAGTGTATTCCAAGCCTTATCAAAAAACTTCTCATAATGATCTTTCATTTCTTGAAAAGAGTCAAATTCCATATCTCCTGGATATTCTCTATCTTTGCTACCCCAACCACCATCTTTTTTACCATAATTAGGATTGCGGATTAAATTATTTGTTACTTTGCCGCTTCCAAGTAAAAATAAAGGCCAATCATCAGTCTCAAAAATTTCCCTAACATAAGGAATATCATCTACACCATATTTAGCTTTTAATTCTTCGTATCTTTTTGGATCCCATTTTGTATACCAACTTTTATTACCAGTATTACCTGATGTTACCATTGCGTGCAATCTAGTTAACTCATGGTGCTCAGAATAATCATACTTTTTGCCAAGACGTTGCTCTTGTTTACTTTTGTATTCTTTTGGACCACCTTTTTCACGTTGTGTATACTCTTTTGTTTCTTTGTATGGCTTATACTTAGCAACTCGACGTGCTCCTTTTAAAGCAATTCCACCACCTGCAAGTTCTGCTGAAACTATAGGAAGTGCTTTAGTGATTTCTCTTGGTATACCAGTATTTTGTTCAAATTCTATTGCTTCATTTGTCCAATAATCTGTAATACCTTTAATATGAGGAGCAGCTGATTCTAACCATTTGGTAGCGGACGCACCTTTAGGTTGGTACGTTTTGCTTTGAACAGTTTCTACAATCTTACCAGCTTTCTCTGGCCCTACAAAAGGCAAAGAAGCCAAACCAGCCAACCCCCCAACTACTTCAGTACCAAATCCAGTACCGAGCATAGCCGTAACTTCCCCTGCGCCATAAATATTTTCTAGGGTTTTTCTAGCATATGATTTATTAGATTCAGGCATTTTACCAAGAACCGATTACAAATCCAATAAGAAAAAATCCAGCATACCAAATAATATTAGGAAGTGCTTCACAAAAATCAACTACATGATCTTTTATTTCATCAAATTTCATTTTATACTCCTTTAGTTTTTACCAACTTTTTTAACACGTTCAAAACTTCTAGCACCAGCTAATCCAAGCATACCTAATAATACAGGCATCATTGTACTTATATCAGCTTGTGGTACTACTACTCCGAAAGGTTCAGCTAATGGACTAATTAAAAAATTAACCGCGAATCCAGCTACACATACCCAAGCACATGCAGGACGCCAACCAGCTTGAAACCAATTACCTTTTGCTTCTTCTTTGTTTACTTCTATTTGCGCTAGTGCAATTTCATGAGCTTGCTTCTCAGCTAAGGTAGCTATCTCATGAGCTAATTTAGTTTTAGTATCCGCATCAGGGATAAATTTATCCAGTAGTGAGGCTACTGGTCCTATAAGTGCTTGTAACATTTCTAATCCTCTATAATTAAATCAAACTCATCTACGTCTTTCAAAATATTCATGAATTCCCTATACCCTCTACCACTGGCAAGTACAGCAGCCTTACCATTTAGTATACCGAATTCCTCAGCAATAAGTACACATCCCTGTGTGTTACGTTCACTATTCCCTTTGTGAAACAATATATGTGTTCTTCCTTCAACATCTAATATTTCAAATGTATCTCCAAATCTTGGAGACTTAACTCTTTTACAACTGTAAGGTCCCGAAGGAATACAACTTATACCTTTTTTATTATCTTCCCAAGATGGTTCAAGAGTTACTGCGAATGGATCATTTCCATTTATTAATACACCAAATGTGGCAACTTCATTCTCAGCTACTCTCTTCAGTTTTAGTTCCATGTGAAACCTCTAATTTCTTTTTTTCTAATTTATATGTTTTATATTTAAAATAAGTACTAACAAGAAGTGAACAAAGAGCTATTCCTAAAGCAAATAAAGTTGAATAGTGATCTATGTAAGCAGCAACACAAGCCCACCCCGAACAACCATATGTTATAAAATCTATGGCTTTAACTACAGTTTCTGGATGTTTATAAATCATCTAGCCTTTCTCCATCCAGCTTTTCCTTCATCCATAAATGTATTGTCTCTTATAAAATCTTGCAAAGTTCTAATGGCCTCATCCCGTACTGGTTTATTAATATTTAAAATAGGAGCCATTTTTACAAATTCTCTAGCTAATCCATTTCCATTATGTTTAAATATACCTTCACCTAAAGCTTTAAAAATAGCATCCCCTTTACTAAAAGTTGGTCCCATGAATACTCCAAAGGCACTTGTATATGAATGAAACATAGAGTCAAATACAAAATTTCCCATGCCAAATAAACCAGCTCTTTCAACAGCTCTAATAAGTCTCATTTCTATTTCACTCATATTTTTATATCTTTGTTTATATAACGGATTTCCTTTTTCTCCATATCTCAAATAGTCTGTTATTTGATTAGAAAAATCAGCAATGAGAAGCAAAGTCATTCCAGTACCTATAGTATACATTCCTGCTCTTCCCCCAGATACTGGCATATTTTGATCTCTAAATCCTTTGTACACATCCCTTCCCCATTTAGCCATAACCTTATTACCAATCAAGGTTGGAAATGTTTTAAGATGTCTTAGCCAAGCAAGATTAGGATTTGAATGCCACAAAGGTAATATAGATGGATTAGGAGTTAATACTGATTCTTCCGCAAACAAATGAGCGCCTCTTTTCAATTTTTCAAAAAATGCTCTGTCAGCTTTCGTATATCCAGGATCTCCTTCAATTTTTGAACCACGTCTAACCCAAGCTATTCCTTCTGCTGTAGGCAAACCATAATATTCCATTAACCTTTCCATACGAACTTCTTCGCTTTTAACCATTCCAGTTTTCTTTCCAGTTGATTTGGCCTTAAAATAATCTTTAACCATAGCATCATATGTTCCTACTGCTAAATGATTCATCCACTTAGTCCAGTAATGAAGAAGATTAGCACGAAACACTACATTACCAAGCACACTAGAATCCCCTTGGAACAAAGCATTTAGTCTTTCCATAGTTGCTACATCGCCAGCTTTTCTTATTTGTTCAGCTATAATCATAGATCGTGTTTTGTCTGTACCAAACAACTTAAAATCTTTTTTTATGGCTTTTCCAACCAGTAAGGTAGCTGTTCCAAACACTTCCTTAGGGATTGCTTTAGCGTATGCTTTTATCCCACCATTATACAAGGGAAGTGCTGCTTCAGGCAAAGACGCTACTGTTGCTAATGGTAATAAAACAGCATTTAAAATATTTGTCCACCATCTTTGAAAGTTTACCCATGATCTATTACCACCCATTTTATATACGCCTTGCATAGCTTCTGCAAGTCTTAGAGCACGTTCAACTCTAAATGCTTCTATATCTACTCCTTTAGCATTAGCTTCTTTTATACCATCAATTAGTCCTTTATATAGCAACTCATTATTTTCACCAAAACGTCTAGCCCACTCTACACGAGAAACCATCTCTTCTATATAAAATTGTGCTCCTTCATAAGCATCATTTTTCATATATTTTTCAAATATATCTAATGGTACATCTTTTAATATTCTACTATGATCAACACCACTGGCTCTTTTAGATAAAGCTTTTATTTCCGTCGTATCTTTATTAGCCATATTTTTTAATTCTCTCATTACAGCATCTACTCTATTACTGCCAAGAGCCTTACCTTCACCAAGAATATTCATAGTTACTTCATCAGCAAGTTCGAGAACATCCTTAATTTTTCCAAATTTATCCGTAAGTTCTTTTTGTACTTTTTCAGTTTCTAAAAAATCAACTAAATCCCTAGTCCATTGATCCATATTTCTTCTTATATATGGTTGATTCCAAGATTGTGGAAAATAATTTCCAAGACTTTCGTGATCAGGAAATACTTCTTTTATATATTTATCTGCTTCTCTAAAAAGAATTTGCATCTTTTTTGTTTTTTCTCCCAATATACCAGAAGGCATTGGTCTATTACCTCTAATAGCACCAATCATTTTTAAATTATTTTCATTAGATAATATTTTTCCACGATGTCTAATTAATTGTTGTACCCCAGGAAACCACGTAGGTTTAAGATCATAAAATATTGTGTTTAATCCATCAAATCCCTGACCCTCTTTAGTACCAGTTATAAAGTCTCCACTTTTAGTTGCTTTTTCTTGATGAAAAGACTCGGCACTTCTTGGTCTACGTGCAGCACCCTTTGTATCATAAAGAGTTAAATGAATATCAGGTGGGGCTATACTGTCTAAAATTTTAGCAAATGTAGGAGAAACCTGTCTCCAATCCGCTAACAAAGACATTGATTTAGACATAGAACCATCTAATATTATTGAAAATAAGGATTGATTTTTTCTAGACATACCCCTATATTTTATAGGTGTAGCTCTAGGTCCAGCTTCATGAGCTATACTTGCCAGTAAATCACCACCATTGTCAGGACCTATCTTTCCTCCTAATGCTTTTGCTTTACCTCTCCATCCTCCTTCTTTTTCCCACATTCTTTGTGTAAAATCAAATATAGCTTTTTCAGCAGGAGTTCCTTCAAGTTCTTTTGGAGATAAAGTTTTTACTTCTTTAGGGCCTTTAGCAATATCTTTAGCAATATCTAAAATAGCCTCATCCTCTAGCATCTTAGCTTCATATCTACCAGATGTCATTCCTTTAATAGACTCAGGAGCAAGATCAGGTTCTTTGATTATACTTTTTTCAATTTTTAATCTTTTTGCAAACTCACTTTCTAATGGTATTTTATTAGTTTGAGCTTTTTCCATTAATTGATAAACTTCATAATCAGAAAAAAACTTAGTACCTTTACTAATAACTCCTCTAGTACTAATACCATGACTGTATTCAGTTTCTCCTTTACCTATAGCTTTTGCCTCAGCTTCCCCAATACCCTTCCTAGTATCAGAATATATTTTTTTAGAATTTTCAGAATAGACAGCTTTCTTTCCTGATTCAAGTATTTTAACAGCCATCTCTTGCGTAATTGCTGGGTCTAAAGTTCTTCCTTCCCTTTTTCTTTGTGCTATAATTCTATTCATATCTTTAATAGCTTGATTTTTTTCAATCATTTCTTGATGAGTTCTGGCAGTTTTAAACCTATATTCTTTGGCAACAGGTTTTTTATATTTTCCTGGTTCATGATATAACATAGGAAACATATCTACAAACTTACCAAATTTCTTTTTTATTACAGCATCGCTGTATGGTTTGTTAGTTCTAGGATTTATAAGTTGGTCAAATGCAGACAAAAATGTTCCAGGATCCATAGTTTCTTCAACACTAGATCTTATTTCTCGAGCAGCTTCTTCTCTCACTATTTCTACATTTTGTTCTATAACAGGTTCCGCATCCTTTTCTCCCTCTCTTGTTTTTCTATTAAATTCTGTATACATATCTTTAGCAGTTTGCTCATTATATCTTTCTCCTGCAGGAAGAATTTTTGCGTATTCATTAGAAAATTCTTTAAAGGTAACTAGATTTCTAGGATCTTCATAATAACCTCTTCCTAGTGGAAGACCTGTTTCAGTTCCTGGGATGTTAATTGGTTTGGCGGGAATTTTGTGTGCTACTGTTTTACTTAAACTTACGGCACCTTTAATACCAAAAATTGGCACAAGTAATCCAACTAGTTCTCCAACTGTTCGTATACCAGTAGCTACCGCTGGATTATTTGTAGCAGCAAAAGCACGTTCTGCTTGATTATCAAAATGATTTATTATTGGAGAAATCCATTCGTGGAATTTGTATTGAAATCTTTCTCCAGCTTCTGTTTGAACTCCAAAAGGTTTTAATCCAAGTACACTAAAATCTTCTGCGTTACGAAGAGTGTTATAAAAAACATCAGGGAATCTATCAAGTTCAAAGTTTATAAGAGAACTAAGACCTGCCTTAACTGTAGCATAAGGAGTAGCTAATGCAAAGTGAAAACCAGTTTTAATTACTCCCTCAAGAGTACCTGGCATAGCTGCTAATATATTTAAAGGTGTACGACCACCTTCAGGACCAGTGTATCCTCCAACGTCCCCTCCTTGAGAAGGAAGGTAAGGATTTGCTTGGGGCAAATAGGGATTTACACTAGGAGCAGTACTAGTGGAAGGTAGATAAGGATTTCCTGAAATATTGGGTTGTGATTTTGTACTTTTCGTATCTACATCTAAATATGGATTAATCAATTTTTATCACCTGGGTAGGGAAGTAACCATGTTAATAAACATTTGATTAGCAATATTTTGAGCATCTTCTTCAGACTTAAGGTGTATAGCCTCTTTTAACATGTTAATATAAATATCACGACTCATTGGTATTCCACCTGGACCTTGAAAAGTTCCAAGTTGAGATGAAGGAGCATAAGTATAAACATCACCACCTCCAAAACCCTTTGCGTCAAAATCAACTTTAGCAGATCCTAGTGATTCTCTCATAAACTGTTGTAGTTTCTGAGCGTCAGCCATTGGATCACCAGTGTCTGTCATTGCACCTTCTAAAACTTGAGATAAAATAGTATTTGCTGATTCCCAATCGTCTGCTGTTCTTTTTCCAGTATCAGTAACTTCTGCTGTCTCAGGGAAAGTTCCCCAAATGTTTTCCAACATAAGGTCAGTTTTTTGACCCCCAACAGTTGTTAACTTTCCTTGTGTGTCTACCATGTCTTTAAGACTAGGAGCTTTTTCTCTTAGTTTTTCTTGCTCTTCTCTAGCTATACTAGACATTCTACCATTAACATTGGTAGAAAAGTTTATTGTTGGTAAATGATTTATTGTAAGTGGATCCCCTTGTGATATTCCTCCAGGAAGTATTCCATCAGCTCTATATATTCCATCCTCGCTTAAATCACTTTCATCTATAACCCCGTTATTTCTCCATGAAGTTATCAAGTTATCATAAACAACATTAATATTATTCATACGAATATTCATATCTTCAGGTGTCAAATCAGGAGACTCAGCTATAATATTTCTTAACTCTGCTCTTATACTATCTAATTTAAGATAATTAGAATTTGCTTGTTGCTCAACTAATTTAAAATCATTTTCTTTTCTTTTAAGATCTTCAACTACGGCTATGCCAGCATAAAAACCTTCCTTATCGTTGGTTATATATTCATTCAATGCCTTAGCATGATGTATTTGATTTTTTCTTGCCCAGTCAGCAAGTTCAGCATTTTTATATAATTCAGATAACATAAGACCTGCTTGTTCATTACTGAGATCTAGGCTTTTTACTCGTCCTCCACGAAGTGCATCCTCAGTCTCAGTGGCAGCATTTATATTTCTAGTAGCGGCCTCAGTGTGTCGTATGCCTGCTATGTGTTGCCCTATTGTTTCTAATGACATTTTATATCTCCGTTATTTAAATTAAGTCTAGCAATGTTCCAGCTACTTTAGTTCCAAGTTCTCCCATTCCAGCTATATCAGCTCTTGGTTCCCTAGCTTGACGTGCTTGTAATTCTTGAATTCTTCCTTGCATTCCCTCAGCACCTGCACCAATAGATTTCCAATAATCTCTTTCTTCACCAATAAATTTACTTTCGAGATCCATCAAACCTCTAACTACAGTATCAGCACCAAATCCTGATTCAGCTGGATTATGACCTTGGGCAATCATTAATCTTGTTAATCTATCTTTTTCTCTGTCTAGCGCAGCTTCATAAGTTGCAGGTAATTCTCCCCTAGCTAAAGCATCCTGATGTTTTTTAGCTTCTTTAGAGTAGTGACTAGCAAATTGATCTTGATATTTAGATAAATTTTCCTGAGTAGCTTCTATTTGTCCTTGTCGTATGTCTCCCTCGTACGCAGAAAATCCAGCGCCAACAAGTTCTTCAATTTGGTCTCTATCAAAAGAAAATCCCTGTTGTAAAGCTCCTTTCTGACCAACTGGAGCAGAAGTTTTGTATTGTGGTACACCGCCAGTGTGTCCTACCACCTGAACATTTTTTCCTACACTTGCTGGAGCACCAGATAAAACTCCACCACTTGCCTGCATGCCTGATCCTGACGCTTGAAATTGACCTATTAAAGGAACATTTTTAGCAGTAGCGCCAGCAGATCCAAAGCCACGTTGTGCTGCTTGAATCATTCCAGCGCTTGGGGCTGTTAATCCACTCAGCATAGCTGTAGTTCCAGCACCAGTACCAGACATTCCCATTAAACCGCCTGCTCCAGCACCTCTAGCAAAGTTAACAGCACCACCAGTACCACCACCAAATAAACCACCAAATCCTCCAGTAGCAAGTTTACCACCAGCATAACCAGTTAGTCCACCAAGTAATGCACCTTTTAATCCTCCGCCAGATACAACTCCGCCTAGTGCTCCTCCTGCCGCAGCTCCTGCCGCAATCGAGGAAAAACCTAGTGGTCCAGCTAAAACTCCACCCAAAACTGGTAAAGCTATTGGTGCTACTTTCTTAAAAAAACTACCAATGGAACTAAATAGTCCCATATACAAAGGACCAAATCCAAATTTGTACATATTTAACCAATATTCAATAATCATAATTTATTTCTCTATTATTTTGTTGTTATTTTCACCTTACGCTGTGTACCAGTTAGTTGCATCTACTGCTATATATCTTCTAGAAGTTCCTTCACCTAGAACATTAGAGTCTGCTGCGTTTGCCGAACCACCATCTATTGCATCATCTGTGTTAGGCCATACTTTTACATCTTGACCTGCATCATCATTTATAATTAAAATTTCTAATCCAGCTGCTGCCGCTGGTAACTTAACTCCATCATTATCACTACCAACTGTTGTCACTCTATTTATATCTTTAGTTAAAGCTGTTGCTCCAGCTTGAGTCTGCGTAGTCCCAGCAGTTATGGAATTAGTTACTGACTTTGCAAAATTTCCACCTGCTGTAACTCCAGTATGTTGTGCTGCTGTTAAATGATATCTTTCTCCACTACTTCCACCTTGATGATTTTGTGTATCATTATGATTACGAGTAAGTATTGACGTAATATTAGAACTAGTAAAATTTAATCCATTAAAATACCCAACTCCTCCTTCAGCAGTTCCACCTAGCTGTTGATTTAATCTTTCAAAGTATCTTTTCCATAAAGGAGAAGTAATTGGAGTATGAAGAGGAGGAGGTCCTAAAGCCATTAATTATCTCCTTCAGAATATCTACCTTGTTCTACTCCCATCTCTAAAGCTTCTATTCTAAGTGGAGTATTTGCAGTGTGTTTTAATCTAAAAGCTCTTCTATGAAATCTTCCTAAAGATACTAATCTTGGAAAAGTATCTTGCATATCTACAGTTCTAGATGTTCCATAATTATTATAATCATCGTCTGACCAATCTATAGTTATTGGAGAAGATGAAGATTGTATATCCCCTATAACACCTAATCTATATAAAAATTTAGGTTTAGTAGACTGAAAATCTATTCTACTAGTTATCATCTCTACTTTGATATCATTTGTTGAATCTTGATGAATATCAATATCCATATTATATATTTTACCATTATCTTCATCTAATATAAATTTCTTATCAGCATCTTCACAAAAATCTACACCAGTAAAATAAGTTTCATTACTTCCATCGAAAGAAGTCCACTCATGCCAAGTTTGATCTCTTAAATCACATACTAGAGTTTTAGCCGTATTTTTAAGAGTTAATATATAAAACTGATGTCCATCAATTCTCATACCATATGCATAAGCATCTGCTATACCATTTCCACCGCCGTTGGCTTCTTCATCAA
>Ga0080013_1002690_pt1 | contig 20272 bp, 31 predicted proteins | sample ETNvirenome_6_85_FD_69236 | JGI IMG/M metagenome (GOLD analysis project Ga0080013, IMG submission 69236) | Marine viral communities from the Pacific Ocean - ETNP_6_85 (SPADES assembly) (version 2) | ecosystem: Environmental > Aquatic > Marine > Oceanic | place: Pacific Ocean | collected 2013-06-19 | reverse complement strand
ATTATTTTCATCAGTACTTTCATTATCCGTAACTGTGATCGTTCCGCCCGACAACCCAGCAACGAAATTTGAACGAGTCATATACTTAATTACATCTGGGTCTTCCGAAACATCCAGCATCAATATTAGGTCATCACCCGCAATGGTCTCCTCTACTTCTTGATCAGTAAAAATATCCTTATCAATAGTAGTTGCAGGTACGTTTGTATCAAATAGGGTACCCCTATGTAGCCCTCCGTTACGATTGCGTATAGGCATTTATCTCCCCCAGATTATTCCACGAATTCGTGCATCTGTACTTGCCCCACCTATATTACTTCGCATGATACTAATCTTTGTATTAAACCAAATTCCTTCATCAAAATAACCTTCGTTTTGGGGGATAAGCATAGAAGTTGCCGTAGAGTCATCGTCAAATTCTATAAATGCATCTGCTAATTCAACTACAAAGGAAACTTTATTAGCTTCCGACATAACCCCAGCTAACGTAACAGCGTCCTCCGCACTAGAGCTAGAGGTTGTAAACGTAAATGCTTTATGCTTACCGTAATTTTGAAGTAACTCTATTTCTTGTCGCCACAGTTTATCCGCCATCAGTTATTCCTTCTTTCTAAGTAATGTAGGTTTTCCTGTTCCTAACGTGTTGTTCCTTGCCTCAAATGAAGTAGGAAATTTAAAGCCCTCATTTTTAGATATAGATGCTATAGAAGCATGTCTTGGTTTTCTTAACTCCTCTAACATATCTTTGTTTAGTTTAGAAATAAATAACAACTCATCTGTTAAATCTTTAATTTCTAAAACCATTTCTTTCGTACCAGCCTTTAATTCACTATTCTCCTGCTGTAAACTTTTAGCAGTCGAATTGGAAGAAGATGTTTTTATTTCCATTTGTTCTCCCCATATTTGTAATCGTTGTGCTAGTGAAACTGCTTTATCCCGCTCGCCTTCCGCATTATTTTTTAATGCTTCAAAAACATTTCGCTCATGTCTAGCTTCAGATAACTTATCTTTTTCCTCTTGGTATATTATACTTATTTCATTAGTTTTTGTCTGCGCTTTTTTTAAGTGTTCAGCAAAAACATCTTTTTCCATAACCGCTTCAAGTTTAGCTTGCTGCGCTTTAGTGTCAGAATTCTCAGCGGTATGCAATGCCCCTTTTAGGTCTGCTATTAAATCAATTTTCTTATTAATTACATCAACTTTTTCATCGTGTTGTTCAACGACAAGTTGTAACTTACTTTGCAGGTCAGCTACCTCACCATTTAATTGACGATGCTGTTTAATAATTTGTTTGATGCGGGGTTCTCTATCTTCATATTCTTTATACGAAGTTTGAAGTAATTTATATTTAGGAACTAAAGTTTCTAACTCTACTTGTATTTTTTCTTTTGCCTCTACTGCTTCTTGTCGTTGTACTTTAGCAGTCGCCAACTCCGCAGAGATAGAATCTAATTTAACAACTTTATTAGTTAGCTCACCAATTTGGGATTCATACAAAGCAGTTTGAGTTTCATTAACAACCCTAATTTCTGGTTTTCTCCCAATGCGACTTTGTATTGTATCTATTGAAGAAGATTTAGAACCTGATTTAAAATCATTCAGTTTCATCTAAAACAACTGCTTCTGATGCGATATACCCAAAACCTAAATTAGTTCTGTGTAGGTTTTGAATCCACTCTTTGGGCGAATTGTGAACAGAAATTCCAGTAGACCCTACCATAATATCGCCTTTTAAAAGACCTTCAATGTCTGCTCCATAATTATCTCTGTACTCTAACAATTTTAATTCATTAGTGCTTTCCCAATAACCATAACGCCCAGCTAGAATGTCTTTCGCTATAGGCTCACGTTTTTTATAAATATTTACCTCGTAACGTTTTGGGACTTTTGGTTCTGGTTTTTTCTTTACTACGGTTTTACTTTTCTTTGCTTTAGTTTTAACCATTATTTTTTCCTTCTTTTTGTATTTGCTACTTGTCTCACATTCAAGTTTGAATGCTTACCTGATAGTCCTTTAGGAGTTCGTTTTCTAGTTGGGGTACGTTTAAATGACCCAGACCCAGTTTTAGAGGTTGGTCGTTTAATAGAGCTTTTAGCCCCAGTCCTAAATACGGATGTCGGGCCTTTAGCACTACCAACTCCTGCCTTAGTGCCCTGAGCTTGCTCCGCAACGTCTGTTTTTCCTCTATGCAATCGACCTCCACCTTCTCCTGCTAAGTGTCTGACACGGCCTTTACCACTTAATCCACCCACATTCTTACTGTGCGCTCCCGCTGAAGTTGACCCAGCACGAACTCGTTTTTTACCGCCACTACCAACATTGACTTGTCCTATGTTTCCCGCTTTAGTCCATCTATGCGTAACGGGGTTCCAAACCTCCCCTGCTCTAGGGGGAGAGGCTTGCTTTTTATTTAAAAAAGTTTCGTCAGCAGTTACTCCTTTTGCTACCGGAATACGGCGAACATAAGTATCCGATGCATCTGACCAATGTTTTTGTAAGTCATCCATAGAAACTCCGTCTTTTAAAGACTTACGTTTCATTTGACGATTTAATGTCCGTTCCCATTCTCTTTGTTGGGCAGCGGTCATCTGACCTCTAGGGTTTTCCACAAATTGATCACTCATTGCAAGACCCGCTAAGAATGCAGCTAAACGTGGATGCAACTTTTGAAGAGGCTTTGATTTAGTAGCCTTCTTAAGGAATTGAGGTTTCCCTATGTCCTTATACTGTTCTCCGTGAATCCCCATGGCTTTCCTAACGGCTTGCATAAATAATCCTTCGGAAGAATCATCCACTTTAAGTAGCATTTTATTTAAAGCGGGAATATCCCCGTCGGACATAAAATCTAAAAACTTTTGGACATCAAGTGATTTTTCTTCCTTATCAGGCATAACCTCCGGTCTCCCTTGAGCGTCTCTCATGCCCCACCCTTGCCTCTTATTTCGTTCTCTCGCACGGGCTTTAAAGTGAGCATTTTGCTTCCCCTGCTTACCGTGCGTTGCAGACGTTCCTTCAATTCTATTAATTTTACCCCGGCGATTTTGGGTACTGGTATCTTCTAAAGCGGCAGCGAATGAACCAACTATACTTTTTTGTTTTTTCGTCATCTGATTAACAGGTATTTTTTCTTTCGGCATTTCATCTGGATTATGTTTCATTGCCAGATAGCGAGCAAGACCCCATGGATTATAGATTCCCTCTGCTTTAGAAATTTTTGTTTTAAATAAGTTTAGGTATTTTCCCATTATATATCCCCCTAGGATATTATACTAACATTTTATCTTTTTCTTTTTCCGTAAGCTCATCTTCGGCTTTTGATATCGCCATATAAAGTTGTAATTTTTCAACTTCGGTTAAAGTTTCCCCATCTTCTTTAAAGAGGTCAGTTATTAATTTTTTAGCTTTCGACCCCGCTGCTTTAGCACCTCTACCTACGGCTCGATTAATTTTACTTTGAGTCCCTGTAACATAGTCCTTAGCAGCCCGACCAACCCGTTCTAAAGTTTCAGGTGCTGGGGCATCAGATTGTCCATGTTTAGTTATGTGGTCATGACTGGTCGCAGCTATGTAGTGTTGTCCACCCTTTTTATGTGCTTGATCTATGCCGTCTTTAATTTGACCAACATTACCAAGATGTTTACTCTGCGCTTCTTGATAAGTAGAAGGAGCCGTTGTCGTGTCTGAATTAACAGAGTGTAACCCGTGTTTAGAATGTAAGAAATTTCTAGTGTCGGGAGTTACATTTACTTCCCCATCCGCTCCCATTTCAGCTTGATAAACCCCTAGATGAGTACCAGACCCCACATGAGAACCTAAGCTACCCTGTCCCTGAACACCCTCACCGCCATGTACTCGCTCCTCCCAGTTTTTAGCTAAAACCCAAGACCTTGTTTCTTCATGCCACCGATGACCGGTGGCTACCATGTGAGCAGCTACTTCTGGGTCAGGGGGGCCAGTTTTTGGGCGGTCGTCTTCATCATGTAAGAAATCGCTACGATCTAATCCCGCATCTTCCAGTTGTCCTGTTATAGAATCAAATTTTTCCTTCTCATTTTGATAAGTTTCATCATCTCCAGATTTTCTAGCTTCTTCTGCCGCATCGTGCGCCTTATGTAATTCGTCTAGTAAACCTTTTTCTTTCTTTGTTAAATTCCAACCCGTGGATGAACTAACGTGGCTCTTAACTCTTGAACCCCTAGCGTCAGTATCACCTGATTTATGGTGATCATCACTTCCATCATCTTTTAAATTCCCAATATGGGTAAAGCGACGTTCTCCTTCTTTACCGATATGATGCCCACGACCACGCACTTTTCCGTCCTCATCGAAATCCAAAAATGCTGTAGCATCTCCTTTACCAAAAGCTTCTGCATATTTTTCTTGGGCTTCTTCAGAATTCTTCTTTGTACCTTTCCAACCCCCTACATTTAGATGTCGATCATGGTAATTTCTTATTTTCGCATCTCGCTTTTGATCTCTTTTATCAAAGAATCGTTGCGTATCAGTATTATCACCTCTCCAAGTTGGATCAAGCCCCGCCTCTTTAGCATCTTTAATGTCTTGTTGGGCGGCTTTTAAGTCAGCTTTTATATTTTCATTTGTCCCGTAACGTATACCTTTCTGAGTTTTATCTGGGTCGGCAAGAAAAGCTAAAGCTTCTTGAACATGTGCCGTGGTTTTTGAATCCATTAACCCTCTATACTTATCGAAGTGTGCCATCAAATCCCGTGCTAATTTCGTGGATACGGTTCCATGTTTATTTTTTTGTCTTTCCTCACTTGAATGAGACCGTAAAGCTTGAGGATCGGTTTTTCCAAATATTCCCTCTTTGATTGTATCTAGTGATTTTAGATGCGGGGGCATCAGGTTAGCTTCTTTACGGTTTTTATCTTGTTGATCCAGATACGTTTGATGAGCTTCTGCTGCGGCTGACGCAGTGCCGTGTTTATCTATAAGCTCTTCTATTTGTTTCTTAGTAAAGTTCCAACCTTTAGATTTAGCGGTATCCTTAAAATCATCTATGTGTCGTTTTCGTTCAGCTTTAGCTCTATCTGTTTTAAATTTCTCAAATGTAGATCGGTGTTTATTCATTTCACTTGATAATTCTGCTTCAGTTGTAGCTTTAGCTTTACCGTTTTGAAGTCGATGTTTATGTTTAAAGGCGGCTTTCCAGTCATCAAACGAGTGGGCGGGGTCATCGTCATCGTGTGGGTTATGCGCTTTTTTCCATACGTGATTAAAAGCTTCTTCGTGATCTTCAAACATCTGATCTATTTTTTCATTGTGTATGCGATGCTCCTCTTCGGTATGGTCGCCAAAACCTCCACTAGTAGAGCCACCAGTAGAACCACCAGTAGAACCACCAGTAGAACCACCAGTAGAGCCACCAGTAGAGCCACCAGTAGAACCGCCAGTAGAACCCCCGGTAGAACCCCCTGTAGAGCCGCCAGTAGAACCACCAGTAGAACCCCCGGTAGAACCGCCAGTAGAGCCGCCAGCACCGCTACCAGAACCCCATTGGTGGTGGAAATCTGTCCAACCTTCATCCATCCAACCGGTATGGTCTACAAATTCATCGGTACCTGCACCCACCTCTAGATGTGTGTAATCATCGGGGTGGGCTTTAAAATGATCTTTAATATCCCGCAGGTTTTGTAGAGTTAATTTACGGTCTGCGGATGCGTCTCTTATCTTATTTATTTTAGATACAAAATTTGCGGATGCTTCACCATGCCCCATCTCTTGGTGTCGATCAGCAAGTTTCCGTAGCCACCCATCCACAGTGCCGTTTAAGGCTATTGAAATTTTACTTTTACCCCCCTGAAACTCAGTACCTTCCCATATGTCGTGTTGGATATCCGCACCCTCTCTTTGGTTCCAGAACTGCCTTGCGAGATTATTGAGGCGGTTTATTTTAGAACCTTGATCACCCTGCCCTTGAAATACTTGAGTCATTCTGCCCGTAAAATTATTCATTAGAGTAGATAAGGGGCTAAAAGAAGTCTTTGTGTATTTTACTTTTTCACTGGTGGGGTTGCCATATTTATCTTTTTGAAACTCATCCGTTTCTGGAATTCGAGTTATTGTGTCGGGATGAATACCGTGATTATACGTTTTTCCATCTATTGTATATCCCGGTTTTCGTGTTCCATCATCATTTGTTCCCGGCCCATTCATCATTAACATATATAACTTGCTAAGTTCACTCTTTTGCAACTGTGCTTGAAATATTATCCAGTCAAGGGAGGGGATGGATTGTAAGGAACCAATACGAATATCTTCTTTAGTAAAACTTAATAGTTTATCTAGGGGGGATTTTACTCCAGCAGCCATAGACAAAGCCTTAGCGTTGGATTTATGTTGCCTAACTCGACGGGTCATTTCGCCCCAAGCAGCACTTTCCCTAGTTTCACCTTCTGGAATTTCTAAGTCAGGATCGTCACGTAATGAAATATATAATTCTTTAGCTTGTGTCATAAACTATTATACTGTCAATACCCCTTTAGATATAAGTTTTTCCTTGTTAGCCTGATGCATTGCATCCAATTCGTCTTTGTTCCCACCTTGATATCGAACGGCATACCCTTCGTGGATCATGTGGTCGTTTATACAGAGTCCATCATCAGTAAAAATTTCACCAAGGATTCTTCCAAACTTACCTTTACCGTGACTTATTAAAATTATTGTCCCATCAACAGGGCAAAATCCTTTTAAAAAGTCTTTGGAAAGCAAGCCTCTTACTTTTTCCTCTTTATCCCTAGTGCGGGATTCAGGAGTGTCCATACCATACATCCGTATGCGTTGTTTCCTTAAAGTAGTAGAAAATCCTAAATCAATGTCTACATCTAAGGTGTCCCCATCTATAACTCTTAAAACTTTACAATAATATTCATACATAAATAACTCCTGTCCTAATATTATACTAGTTCAGCCCCAACTTCCACTCCGTTCTTATGGAAAATCCCTCTAAGAGACTGTTCCGTTTCATCTCCTACAGTCCACCCTAAAAGATATAGATAAATGTTGCAGAAATTTGGCCCATGATGATCATCTCCTACATGCTCCCAACTATCTAAAATTACATGAGTCATCTCATGGCAAATAAACCATGGGTTCTGAGCGAAGATCGGGAGGAAAATTTTATCTGCTGTCCCTGAAGATACATCAGTTACATCGTATTCCTGCTTACATTCAATTTCTGGGAACTCAATATCCGCCCAAATACTGATTTGCGTAACAAACTCTGTAACTTCCTCACGAGAAAGAATCGGCCCATTAATAAATATATCTAATTCTTCTTCTGATTGGTATATTTGTTTAACTTGATAATCTTTCATATAATTAAATAGTTCCTTTACTAAAAGAATATTGATTCTAACACACCTTAGTTTCGCTGTCAAATCTAATTTTAAAGTTGACAAGGTTCAAAATCTTTGGTATGATTAAGGGATTAGTTTACGTAAAGGAGTAATTATATGGCTAATTTTATGGATTCGTTATGGGACTCTGTGTGGTTTCAAGAACAAAGTGGGTACGGAGCGGGAACAAGATCATTTGATGTAATTGAACATAATGATCGTTTTGAAGTTAGGGTAGCATATCCCGGTGCGACTGAAGTAGAAGTCTCTGTTGAAGACAACGTTTTAAACATGCGCTTGATTCGTAAGGTTGATGAGATAGATGCAGCTACCTCGAAATATCATGTACGTGGGATAAATAACTTCTCTTTTGATAAGAAAGTATCCCTTGCTAAGGTAGATATTGACCAAGATAAAATAACTTCTTCCTATAAAAAGGGTATACTAACAATAGTGATGCCAAAAAGTGAATCTGCGAAGCCGAAGGTGATTACGGTGAAGGTGGACGAATAGGAGCGTAGCGACTTGACCTGTGTTTTCTCCGAAAACCCTACGTCGCAAAGGGGGATAAAATGTACATTGACGACAGGGATGTTACCACATGTATGGACTGCGGGGGAGAAGTAGAGGACTTCATGATCGAAACATATGAGGTCTTTGTCGAACAAGAGGGTGAAGAGTACCTGTGTTCAGACTGCTTGCACGACATAGCGGGAGAATAGAATGGAGCTAGTTTACAATTATGCACTTGACATACTGTACTTCATATGTGGTATACTTGTTGGCATACTATATGTAGAAAGATTGAGGCGAAGATGAATGATTCAGAAACAGTAGAGTGGGAGAACAAGCTAATCGGTAAAGGAATCAGTACAGAGCGATGGGAAGAGTTGATGTTCACCTATGATGGGTGTTTGATGGCAGACGGCTTTGAGGAGGCTCTTGTTGGATTTGGTACACGATTTAATAGCCCTGTTACTGTATACGATCTTAATAAGTGTCTTGATATACTTGTTGAGCGTGACGGGATGAGTTATGATGAGGCTCAGGAGTATATGGAGTTTAACGTGTTGGGGGCGTATGTAGGAGAAGAGACACCTATCTTTATAGGGGATTATATACATGAAAGCTCCTAGGTTTGATTTCTTTGCTGATCTTGGTAAGGGGAACTATATGTTTCTTACTAAAGAAGCCCCCAAATGGAAAGTAACATCTTTCAATGGTACGAATGGTAAGGTTACAAATAAGACTTGCAAAACTGATGCTCGTATGCTAAGATATATAAGAAGGAAGACTGGAAAGCTACCAATCGTCCCGACTATGGAAAAAATAACGCTAAGAAAAGTATCATGGGAGAACTCAGATGACGACTTTATCATTTTCGGAAAGAATGACAGTCCATAAGAATAGAACTATAATATTAGATTCCATTAGAAGAAGTCTACTTGCTATGGAATTTGATCATGAATTAGATATGTGTGAAGAGATTATGCAGAAATTGCATGAGTTAAAGGAGTATAGTATATATGAAGCTTAAGCCATTTGGAGGTCTTGTTCTTATCAAGATACTTCCTGAAGAAGCAGAGGCATCTACTACTGGTGGTGTTATTATGCCATCAACGATAGATCAGTCTCGTACCCCCCGAATTTGTGAAATTGTAGCTATTGGGCCAGAAGTTCGTAACATCGAACCCGGTAGCAAGATTCTCATTCCTAGGGACGCAGCAGCTATGCCACTGGACAATATTATAGAACCAGATGAGAACGGTTCAGCATACGCATTAGTACAGCCTCAGACCATCATAGCTACATTGGAGTAAAACATGGATAGCCCAGCAACAGTTAAAAAATTAAACTCAAATTGGCTCGTGCATTGTCCTGTAGATGAATGCTCGTCCCCACATCTTGTTCACCCAACTGACGTTTACGTAACTACTGGAGATCAAACAACCAGCGTTTCAGAACTTGGTACAATGTGCTACCCAACTGAATCTATAGAAGGTAGAGGAGTCATCACAGAACTACACTATATATGTGAAGCCTATGGACATAGATTTTCAGTAAACCACCAGTTCCATAAAGGAACTACAGAAGTAAGTATCACCCGTTGGGAAGACGCTAAACCTGACCCAGATGGAGGTATAGACTACCATACTATATGGAGAGACTAACTAATTATGAAAGGTAACACATGCTACAAAACATTAAGGACTATTTCCCTGTCCCCCTGATTCTATTCGGTGGTATCATGGCAGATATCTCTCAAGACTTCGCCCCCGATATTATCACAATACAGATCGTTGCTTGGTCTTCCGTAGTCGTTGGTACTATCGGATTAGCACGTATCGTATGGTTCAAGGTACGGAAACCGTAATGATTACCAAAATACGTAAAGCATTTCGTAAGTTCTGGCGTTTCTTCGATATCTTTCGATATTAATCTTAATTTTCCGGAAAGTCCAAAAATTTTACTCTCACTAAAGATACCTAGTTAAGGGCTAACTTCCCTATGCGTTTTTAGCATAACGGGGGGGTATGCCTTTGAAAAAACCTCTAATGGTTAAGCCCCTTTTTATTTAATCCTTTTTTTACACATGAATAAAATATTTTAAAGAGATTCAATGACACCCCCTAAAAAAAATAAAATAAAAAAGATATGGGGGTAATAGAAAGCATAAAAAATAACTAAATTATAGACCCCTTTTAGAAGCATATATTTTTATTCTTTTTCGCTGTGAGCCATAGGGGTATTATGAGTTAGGAAATAACCCCCTTTTTAAAAGACCCCTGTGGGGGGGTATGAGAAATCCCTATGAGAAATACCTATGAGGGATACCTATGAGAAAAAGGGGTGTGATTAGAACATATGTGCTAATATATAAACTCTTAAAAAAGACCCTTTTTAGCTTGCTAAATACCCCTATATAGTGTTATATTCTGTTATAATTGGGGTGTCAGAAAAAAAGAAAGGTAAATCAGATGACAAGTATAGAACCCTTAATCGGTATCGCTGAAGTTGCAAAACTTCTATCCTGTTCAACTATGGCAGTTCGTAAGTGGACTAGGGAGGGACTGATACCACACTACCGAATCGGAATGGGTGACCCAAATAAGAAAATGTATAAGTTCCGAAAATCCGAAGTTATGGAATGGTTAGAATCTAAGAGGTATAGGAAAGGGGCGCGAGCAGCAGCACTAAGGTATCGTGAATGGAAGCAGGGGAAAGTCACACGAAGAAGTTATGATTAGACGAGGGACAAGAAATGAGAAATAGAGACATTCAGAGATTCATTATTAGGACGGCTATTGACATAGGTTTCATTTACATGATTCTAGCGTACATATTTGAGCTACCGTTACCAGTCCAAATTTGTGGGTGGGTTATAAAATGAACACTTTAGAGATGGAACGAAATTCAAACTATCCCAATCAAGAAACTTACGGTTTCTGTTTGTGGATAGGGACTAACGATATTCTATTCGAGCTAACCAAACACTTTGTAAATAATGACCACTTAACATCAGATGAAGTGAAACCCTTAATTCAAGCTATGGAACTCCTCTCAAATGTGGGGCGTAAGGTAAATTTTGAAGCTAGCCCCGCTGGTCGAATGACAATAGATATGGGTTCTGCTCATGACTGTTTTACGAGAGTAGATGAAGAATTTTTGGCTGATTGGCTAAATAAAATTTTTGAACCCAGAAGTTATTAAGCTTAGGGGTTTTCGCTATGATATATCTATGATAGAATTTTCATTATAAAGTGTCTACTCAACAGTAATACTCTAGTAATGCTAGTGGGCTTATAATAGGAGAGTCAGAGATGACCAACTGACATAGACCAAGGAGGTAAAAAAAGTGAAATTCACTAAGTTAGAAGCAATCAAGGAGATGCAGGAGATAGGTTCTCACAGCATTTTTCTTGAGGGTTCTGAGCAACTCGTAAGTGACATATGCGAGCCGTTTGGAATCACCCCAGTCTGGGAAACATTCACCCCTGACGAAAATTCACCCAAAGGCCCACAGCCAAATTGGGACAGCGAAAAACAGGATTGGGACTGGACACCTTACAAGGGTGTCGATGGTTTCTACCTCGCATCGCAGATAAATCAAGCCTGTGACGGGAAACCGTCTTCAGCCCTCGGCAGAGGGTTTGCATACAGGCAAGACCTTAGCAATGCGAGAGCAATGCTAGAGTAGCCTCCAAGACTGGCTGGCGGTTGGTCACCGCTGGCTGGTCTTATTTTTTGTAAAATTTTTATCTTAGATATATCATAGCGATTTCGACGTAGGCGAGCTTAAACCAGTAGTGGGGCAGTGGACTACTCCACCACCCCACTGGAGGCGTTACGGGCTACACCATGCCCGTTAAATAAGACCTAACTCTCGAAGTGGGGAGAGTAGACCATGGGGACATTCACCATCAGGCTCGACGATGCAACCGTCTGACGTTTCCACAGTGTCACCCATAACGGCAGCACGTAGCAGTGACTCAACATCGGGCTTGGGCTGCTTGGCTTTTTCAGCTTGAATGGCTTTGTGTTCGTCGGAGTCCCGAAGGATAAGTTTCTGACCTAGCCCTAACCCTAGACCGACACCATAGTTCTCAAAGTGTTCTTGACACATATGCCCCCAGCGAGTGGTGAACCGTTCTCTCGCATCGTAGCGAGCATATACCTGTTCTTTATTAGGTGGATTGATTGATACCCCATTCATAGGGTCATAGTCGTGGCACCACTCACAAAGGGGCAGTTGGTCAACGATAGTGTATTCATTCTTGTTCAAAGTGTCCTCCATATTTAGTGTCCTCGTATTGTAGCAGGTTACAGGGAAATTGCAGGGAAGTGGACAGAAAGCCTCAGCGGGGCAGGGGTACGAAGGTACTCTCTCCCTCGCCGTCCGTCCACCTGCTGCGCCCCTGCGGGGCCTATCGTCGTTCCACACAGTTCCACAGATTCCTAGGGCTAAAATTCGCTATGATATATCTATGAGCAATTAAGGTGGTGGAGGCGGCGGGACTCGAACCCGCGTCCTATTCACTCACTAGGCTAACTCCGCCGTAGTCATACAGGCTTTTTAACGGTTGGAGTCCTTTGACTCCTAGTTAGTTGCTGTGCAAATAGTCTAAACCATGCGCCCCCACGGATTACTTTTTACCTGTTAAGTGAAACCATTGCTCTCCTTTAATAATCAATCGTTGTCCAAGTCCTAGTCCTAAACCTACGCCATATCGCTTGTAATGTTCCTCACACATGAACGCCCACGAACCCATTTCGGTTTGGGCATCATAGGCGGCTTTAACCTTTACGTTGCCGTCATTACAGAAATCGCAATATTTCGGTTCATCAATTATCGTCGATGTATGGTCGTTCATTACTAATCTCCTGTCCTTTAATTATACCATTAACTAGAGGACACTAGCAGGATAGAGCGTCATAGCCAGCCCCGATAGCTCACTTCGCCATTCCACACGTTCCATGCATTCCCATTCCCTTAAAAGTGCTATGATATATCTATGAGAAAAAAATTTACCCTACCCTAATATGTAGGGTAGGGCTGATTTTATCTAACTATTTCCACGGTGGATTGTCTTTCAATACGTTGATTGCGTTTAAGAGTCTACCTGCGAAATGAACATTATCATCGTAGATACCACGCTCTCTAGCCTCCATAGAGGCAGCGTACAAGGGGAGTGGGTCTAACCACGGTAAAACCCTATCCAATACGTCTTTGGACACCACAGATACAGCTAACTCATTTGCATCTAATTTTATAGTTTTTTCTTCCTCCGAAATTGCGTCAGGGTACGCCCACCAATGACTGCCACCGTTTGACCAATTCAAACGATAGTTTGGAGCTTCACCAAGCGTAACTTCCCGTATGCCATATGCCACTAACTTTGCAATCTCCGTATTAATGTCTGCTATTGCAACAATTTCTATGTCGCCCAAACCAAACGCCGATGCGATAGTGTCTCGAAATTCTTGATTGTCCATAATGTATTTTCCTCTGCTGTAGAACATCTGTTCTAAAAGTAGCCTCTCCTTTAATTGTACCATTAACTCACACGCTGTGGTCAGGAAAAAACGTAGCAGCCTACATAGATGGCTCACTTCGCCATTCCACAGGTTCCACAGATTCCTATTCCCCCAAAAGTGCTATGATATATCTATGATAGAATTTGGTATGGGAGCAGTTTAGCCATGCTCAGGGCGAGCAGTTTAGCCATGCTCAGGGCACACCAGAGGAGGCTCTCCCTAATTTTCATCAGGGAAATAAATAGTGGTCGCCACCCCAATGGGTGATGGTGCTGTCCTGATGTTGAACTCCTTAACACCATCTTCAATGCTGCCATAATTCCAAGTAGAAGTGAACTCATCGCCATCTCTCTCTGGAACAGCCTCGCCTAAAGCAGTTGCGTGGTCTGCTAGACAATCCAACACCGCTGGCTTAAAACGAGGATAGGATTCTATCCATTCTTGAAATCGCAACGTGAAAACTAAAGTACCTAGTTGGTTTTGCATAATGCCTCCTAATGCATTTTTGGTTGTACTCTAATTATAACACACCGTGTCAAGCCCTCTCCGTGGTGGGCCTCTATGCTCACAGCCCCCTTTTGTCGTTCCACTATTCCCAGCCCCCCCGTTCCACACGTTCCCAGTATCTCATTCCGTGGAAATTCGCTATGATATATCTATGAGAAAAAGACACCAGAACAGATGTTCTGATGCCCTACCACTATCCTCCACTAGGGTAAAAATGTTCACCGTCCCAGTGTCCGTCCTCATGGTCAGCGCGGGATTCCTGCCACTGGCGATTATCCACCCATGCATCATGCGCCATCTCATGGGCGCAGGGTTCACAGATAACCTCGCCACCCTCAAGGGTATCCGCAATCCATTCAAGCTCAGTGCCTTTCAGGATTGCCACCTGCCCCATGTCGCCACAATTTCCACACTCTGATACCAGTTTCATAATAACCTCCATGTCTAAAATGTAATTACATTATAACACACCTGTCAAAGACGACGGAAACACGAGCGGAGAGTACGAAAGTACCCCTTCAGGAATTCGAGCTGATGACGACGGGGGCACGGAGAGAGGGAGGTGGTACAGCCTCTTTCGTTCCACAGATTCTATCATTTCTCGTTCCACCCGTTCCACAGATTCCCTAGAGGTGGAATTCTCTATGATATATCTATGATAAGAAATTTTTTTGTGGCGGGGTGGATTGCTCCACCACCACCACGTAAGCCAGTTTAAGGTCATGGCTCAGGACACTTTGTGACTAGGCTGTCACCAACTCCTCATGGCGACGTTGGACAATTCCCATCACCCGATTTTTATCGTTCAAAACCGATGTGGAGGACTTATCAATTCCGATAGCTTGAGCAGTTCGTAATTCCTTGCGGCGACGGAATTCGGACAGGCTTTCAGAGTCGCTGGTGTCTACAGAGCCGTCACGATACCAATCGTAGTACTCAGTCAAGGCATTTAACCCTGCCCAGTACGTACCGCCAATTTGCCCAGATGAGTCACCATGTGCGCCGTTGCCTGAGAATATATCCTCAACCAAAGCCACGGTTCTATCCCGTTTTGTCTCAACAGCTTTTGAACCGAATTCCTTTTCACCTGCCCAGATTGCTGGCGGGGTGAATACCTCACTCGCTATATCTGAAAAGTCAGGGAGCGATAGTGGTGTCTCAACGAGCGTGTTAGCGAGGCGTTCAAAGTCTGCGACGTACTCACGGGTCAATCGGATTGTACGACGGGCTTCTTCCATTGCTGGCTTTGCGCCTACGGTGTGTCGAATTTTTACGGTGTTCACACTGCCACGCATAAGCATGGTTATTTGGTTTGTGCAACCAAGCCGACGTAGCAACATACGAACAATTAAACTCAACGATGAGTCATGCGACGTACCAACTAGAATCTGTGGCGTTACGGGGTCAAGGTCTTTACCAATTTTGAACTCTGCGTCCAAGTCCCAGAGACAGCCCCCTCTCGCTCCATCGTCCCGTGTCCACGCTAACGAGGGCTTCGCTCCCAAGTCCATCAGGGCTTGCCCAAAGTCCAGTAGCGAGTCCTCATACTGAATAGGCACGTAGGACGCTTTGCAGTCCACGCTATCAAAGGGCTGTCGTTCGCCAGTGTCCCTGTTCACAATGCGAGTTAGTTCAAACAGGTTCTTATGTGTGTATCCGTCAGCATTAACAAAGGGGCGCTTCTGAACGTCCAGTCCTATCATGCCAGCGGAGTCGAGTACGTCGTACATAGAATCAGAGTTGGCGATGTTCGCGTGTCCCAATCCCATGAGCCGTTGCTCCCGTGCGGTTGTAAAGGTCGTTTGTGTAGCCATGAAAATCCTTTCGTGCTACTAAAGGTTGTATCCTGATTGTATCAGGTAAGTGTTACGGAAGTATTACGAGCCGACGAAGTGTCACGAGCCGACGACGAAAGCGGGCAGGGAAAGCGGGCGGACGGGCAGGAAGGGAGGTAGGGGGCGCATCGTTCCACCAATTCCACGGCTTTTCGTTCCACAGTTCCATATTCCCCCGTTCCAGTGAATTTCTCTATGATATATCTATGAGACAAATTCTACATAGAAAATGCCCCCACCGCCGAAAGGTAAGCGATGAGGGCTGTTCCAGTTGCCGAGACTGGAATAAAATCTATGTAGACTCTGCACACCATGAGCGACACGGAGATGAGCCACACACTCGACATTTATACATGGTGAGTTTCCCCATGTGCCGTTATCCATTGAATTGTATTTAGATTGACATGCCGAAATCCGCGCTTCTGCATATCAAAGACAGTTCGTAATCCCAATCTGTTAGGGTCGTATTTCATTCCCTCTCCAGTTACCCCCTTAGTAACTTTAGTACGAAATACCATCTTGCGTAACCTGCCAGCGGGAAATTCTTTATTCGGCTTCGTAATAAATTCACACGAAGCAATCTTCCCATCTCCCGCAATTTTGTCGAATCGTTCCCTTGTAATTGCCATATCTAACCTTTCACTTTTTCTAGGATAACATCGTCGTATCCCCTAGACTGCCAATACTTAACTGCCTGTTCAGCTTCTTCTTTGGTTTTGTAGTGGTCATCAATACCACCAATCCAAACTATGTAATCCATACTTGCCTTTCGTTAGTGTCTTTCTATGTAGAAGTAAGCAGTTGTTAGTGTTGCGATTCGGTCGGTCACTCAAGCTTATCGCTTACTCGCTACCCCTTAATTGTATCACACTCGAAACCATAAAGCAAAAGCAATTTTACAGGCTGTATCTACATTCAGACCCACCCCCCGCCATTCCACAGTTCCACAAAACCCGATTCCCTGTAATCTCTCTATGATATATCTGTGAGCAAAACTCCCTATCTCTTGCTGTAGCTGTATTGAATGTTCTCTTTGGTCATGCGTTGCAATGCCTTGCTTGACTTTGTACCTGCCTTTTGAACTCCATGAAGCAATAATGCAAACGAGTGCTTAGACTTTATAGCTAGAGAGTCATCGTGGTCAATTTGTAACCCTAGTTTAATCGCTTCGTCGGGGTGGTCTACCACAATGGCAGACTTTAAGTTATGCTTTCTAATTAGAAAGTCCTCTCTCCCTCCCTCCGACGCTGTAAGCGAGAGGTTATCTGGAATGTCATATGGGCAGTTCACCCAGTAACGAAGTGACTTTGTATATCCATAGAATATCCTCTGGAATTTATCCTCTCTCGCTACCCTGACCCACGCATTGAAATATCGCTGGTTGAAAAAATCGCCTCCCACATGGATTCTAAATGGGGAGTAACTGTTAGGCAATGAATACTGAATTAATAAGACCATTTCATCTTCAGTCTTACATGCTTTTAACAGATTGAAATTAGAATCTCTCGTATCATAGACTGATGGAAACGATGCCTCACTGGAAGCAGCATGACAACGAACCGTTGCATACTTTCCATCCACAATTTTACGAGTCACCTTGTGAACCTTTGCCATGCAATCAAGTGCAAACGGACATGCGTGTCCAGAAAGTAATGAAATGCTTGAATAGTCAATCTTGCTGTTTGGCGGGGCGACGAATAATAGTTGCACGATATGCCTTCCTTATTTGTTACCTCCAATTATACTCCTATTTTAACCAAAAAGATATAGCCTTAGTACAGATTGCAATCAAAAAGATATAACAAAGTTCGAGAGCTGCACGGATATTGACGACGGAGAATTCATACACATCATAAATGGAGTTTATCTTATCTCCGTTCCACGTTTTCACGCCCCCCCGTTCCACAGTTCCAAGTATCGTTCCTATATAGGATTTCTATATGATATATCTATGAGCCAAACTGTATCCAGAAAGAGAGAAAAAGGGCAAAAGAAAACCCCACTCCCGCAATTACGCTCTGAAGTGAGGCTTTCCCTGCGCTTGGCGGGAGAACAATAGGTACAAATTCTAGAAGTTTCGCATGTGAGTAATCAGAGTGATGTATACGAGTAGGATTCGTGGTGCTGGTAGCAGACTAGTCATACTACTTTATGTTCCTGAACCTAACGAGGGACATTTGCATGTGTCAACGATGGATGGACTCTGTATCTATATTCTGTTGTTCCCCGCCCTGACCAGTTTTGCGGGAGAAAGGTTCTAGTTTAAGGGGCGTATGCAATTAACCCCCCTGACTCCCTACACATATAAGTATACCACACCTTGTGGTATCTGTCAAGCATCAGGTTTTAGATACTTGCATAGCACCACCTACCTCTGATTGTACCCTGTCTCTCATTCCACTCGCCGTTTCTTGAATCCAGTGAGGGAGTGTAGATAGAAAGTCTCTATCAAACGCTTCATCACTTAGCGACCCAACACAGTGAGTGTGGACAGAGACTCTATACAGCTTCCACCAATACTCATTCCCCTTTATTGGGGTAGAACAGTGGATACACATATCAATCCCTTTCAATGCTATCGGCTATTTGCCTACAATCAGTATAACACATGGAGTATTACCCAAGTATTACGCAGTATATACATACCTTACTGCTCACCAACCACCCCCATTCCAAGCACATTCCACATTCCATTGTTTGCTCAAACACTATCTACAATCTCTCCATTCCATTCCATGCTTTTTATGCGAATTTACAAATAAACCAGTTAGGAAGTTCTAGGAACTTTACGGAACATTTAGGAATGTAGTTACTTATCTAGTCCTTTTATTGACTATCTAGGTACTTCGTTCCAATGCTTCGTTCCATGTTCTTTCTATTCTATTCCTATACATTCTTTACAGGTAGCTTCTTCCTTATTCATTGTTTCTTTTACTTCTTTCCTAAACCACCCGCCGTAACTCGATATGTTTATTCCACAGGCTGTATAGTGTGAGAACATACTTCTAGTGTAATGAATCCTACTAGCCATTCTTCAAATCCAGTTCTTCTTTTAGTTCATTCCAAGTTTCAATATCTTCTATGGTTACTTTCTGTTTACGTTTTGTTTGTTCATATTGTTTCTTCGCCCACCCCGACTTACTTCGATATTCTGGATAGGGTGGAGCAGAAAAGTCGCCACGATTCCTACGTTGGAAATCCTCTGAATCCATAGCCAATACTTCATCAGGAATAATTATAGGTACTTGATTGAAGCCACAGCTTAGACAGTGCTTCTCAGTACCCTCTAGGTACATTCTATCTATAACCTGACCCTGACATTTCGTACATGTCTGTGTAAAAGCCATTATCTAACCTTATCCCCAAAACTTGTGTCTACTACTTCAAAGTCCATACTTACTACGTCCCACGGCTTACATTTATCTGTCCACAGATGAGCCTCGTTGGTGTCTTTACCCCAACCTAAATCTTTACCCCCATCGTAACCTCTACACCGCACCAAGATGGTAACACCGTGGTCTGACAATTCATTTATATCCATTACTTACCTTTTCTTAGAATAAACAATCGGTAATAACATTCACTGCAATAAGTGTATACCCCTTCAACCACAACCGCAACTCTATCGCATCTATCCCCAAGTCCATAACATTGTGTCATTGTAATTGGAATTCCTCATTGTCAGCGTCCACAATAACTTCGTAGCAATCCATACACTCGACAGCTACATTCACTATAGCACCCCAACCATTACCGTAGGTAGCCACCTCTATAGTATGTCCTATGTGGCTTGCAATCTTCTCGTACATTACTTACCTTTTCTGTTCTGTCGTTCCATCTTCTTATTCCGTAGATGGTTCTTTGGGTGTTGATTCCATCTCTCGTCCCCCGACTTTTGCCAGAGGCTCTTTATTTGTTTCCAGTTCATATAGTTCCTACCTTATTTATATAGCGTCGGGTGGCGGGAGTCGAACCCACAATCCCGCAGTTAAGTTACTTGCGTAACCGCTTACGTATCCTTTTGTGCCACCCCTGCCGTTTACACAGGAGTCACCCAACATAGTTTGGGAACGGTATCGGCTTGCTGGAAACTACCGCAGAAACATCGCTAAATGTCTGAGATAACCCCCGCACAACTGTCCTTATACCTTTTCAGCATAGTTGTCCTGCTGCCCATCGTGAATATGAGAACGTGGTTCAGACCATCAGACGCTAATCTGTGTCTGCTCCTGACCACTCTACGGCTTCGCAGAACACCGCTCATCTCACTAAGTAAGGTTCTTCACTCTGCGTTTGAAACAGTTTGCGGGGAGCGACCCCTACCCAAACCTTACCTGCATATAATAGTATACCCCTCTCAACGCTTTGTCAACAAGCAATTTTATAGTCTATCCCCAATGGCATATAATACCCACTTTAGGTAGCGTCTGATAGTAACTATTAGGTTTCTTATTCCATCCAACAAATTACCAGCCATGTTCTAATTTAGAAGTGAAAGTTATTATATTGTTCCCACTATATTTAGCTTCTTCTTC